>Ga0209417_1000065_pt1 | contig 286945 bp, 260 predicted proteins | sample RifGroF2_FD_184002 | JGI IMG/M metagenome (GOLD analysis project Ga0209417, IMG submission 184002) | Groundwater microbial communities from Rifle, Colorado, USA - Groundwater F2 (SPAdes) (version 2) | ecosystem: Environmental > Aquatic > Deep subsurface > Groundwater | place: Rifle, Colorado... | reverse complement strand
CGGCCCGTTTCTCCGACCAGAGCTACTGGCGCGGCAGCGACAACGGCGATGGCAACACCAGGACACAGGGAACAGTAACGTTAATCAGGTAAGGAGAAAAGACCAAATAGGGGAGTATATAGAGAATTTTAGTGCCTCCATCTTCATAAAAAGATCTCGTTATGAATCGGCCCATCAATCGCAACCATCTTCATGAATTGGTATCATTTTAACCCATTTCCTGCATTGATGATGAAGGGGTCAGGTTGAGCAATATAAAACTGAATCCGACCGCACAGGATTATTAAGTTTATTCGGATCATGCTTTATATCCGTGTTGCTCCCTGGTGTGTCGAAATAAAAAAAAAAACTATCATTTGTCCTTATGATGTGCTTTTATTATTTCTTACCATTCGGTGTAGTATGGTTTTCCTTTTAAAAGGGAATTTTTTTCCGGTTATTAGTAGCATAGGTCCCGCGATGGTTAAAATTCCTCCAATAATTTGATATCCCAACGGGAAACGCTCAAAAACCAGATAAGCGCCTAAAATGACGAATAGCGGTGTAGTGCTTTGAAGAATTGCCGAGCGTGAAGCATCAAGATAAACAAGGGCGCTGTATTGACTGAGGGAAGTGAGGAAAGGCCCGAAAAAAGATCCAATAATAATCATAATCAGTGCTTTTGTTGGAATTGCAAGTCCTTGCCTATAAATAACAAGCATAATACCAGCAAACACCAATAGAAAAATAGCTCTGTTTATAGACAGCATCGTAGGACTGATTTCATGTATATTTTTCTTTGCAGTGATGGTGCGTATTCCATAGAAAAGTGTTGAAATTAGCATGAGGCCCGAAGCACCTGACAGATAGGATTCGAAGGAAGCGCTTTTCTGGAAACTGATGACAAATGCCCCGCTAAATGTCAGAATAACAGCCAGGATCTCTATCCGTTTAAAGCGTTCATTCAATAGAATTACACCCATGAGCGTAACGAAAATGTATTCCATATTGCGTAAAAACGATGGAATTGCCGGATTTTCAGAAACTGAAATGGCAGCATAAAAAGTTCCGGTGGCAACGATTTCAATAAGCCCAATCAGAACAAGTACTTTGAAAGAACTGCGGGGTATTGGATGAAAATGCCTGTGTTTGGCTGATCGCAGCGCAAAAAGCGAATTCCAAACGATTGCCATGGCAAACCAATACACCCCGAATTGCGCCAGACTTACCTGGTCGAGTGCAGCTTTACTGAAAATATATACCGTTGAACCCGCTATGGTTGCAAGCAAGGCAAATGCATATCCTTTGAATTGGGGGCTGAGAGTCATTGAATTTTTAAAACAGTAAAAGTACGTTTTACTGCAATAAAATTTCTGACCAGGATGAATTTTAATAACCCATCCTTTTTTAATTGCTGATCAACTGTTTTGCCAACCTACGCAACCAAATCCAGTGTGTGATGAACAGCAATACACTGACTACAAGAATAATTCCACTCACCATGATGGTTCGATTTGAACTGTGCAAAACATTTTGAATGCGTTCATCTTTTGCCGCTTCGTACATGGCGCGCAAAGTTTGATCATCAGGTATAAAGGATTGTGTTCCATCGCCCTCCTTGTTCATGGATTTCATGACGTCCATTTTGTAATTTTCAAAAGAAGCAAGGCTGGGTGAGTTTTGCATGCCATACATCGAACCGGCATGCATGGGATCTCCACGGTCAATAATCGCCGGGATAATATTGGCCAGGCAAATGATGAATGTAATGACCGACACAAGGCAGACGATGTAGCCATAAACCTGTGCCATGCGGTGTGGCTTTTCCATGGGTTTGTTGTTTAAGTGATTATCAAAGATAACCCTTTAAAAGGCTTTTGTCAATGAAATGAAATGGTATTTCATATGCCTCCTGCTCAGGCAGAAAAGTTTAATTCAACTAACAATGCGAATCCAGGTTTAAAGGATAAGATAGATAAAGATGGCAATAATCTTGCCAGGGAGATGAACCCAAAGACCAGCCGTTGAGGGTGGTTGAGAAGCTTTTTGGAAGTTAGTTTTTTCAATCAACCAATTAAAGAAAGCCTTAATAGGTTGATTTGAAAAGTGAATAAGCCAACCCGAAATCCCTAATCAAGCAGGTTTTTGTAGGTTTGGTCCTGATTGATCACTTCAAGTGCCTTACTGATTTCTTTATCGGCAGGAGCAATTACTTCAAAATAATCGCCCGCATCGTAAAGGTTTCGTGCGATAAGCCCTTTTAACTGGAGCATGACAAATGCTTTATTTGTCGTGATCTCTTCTTCAGAAATTTCAATTTTTTCTTTGCCAGCCATTTCCACGAAAGTCCGAAAGTCGTCTTCTGAAAGATTAAAGTTCGAATTATATTGCTTAAAATCAGGGTAATTCTTTAATAGGGACTTCCTGTTTTGATCGAGGTAGTCGTTTACAAATCCGTTTATCACCCCTTTACGGATGAAATCAGTATAGGTTCGTGAAAATCTCACCGAATCGAAGGGGACAAAAATATCAGGCATAACACCTCCGCCACCATAAACTACGCGCCCGTTGGCAGTTTGGTATTTGAGTGAATCAGGGAAATGAATGCTGTCGGCCGACATCAGTTCGCCATGTTCAACACGGTGCATGAAATCTTTATAATATTCATCAGTACCATCATCGTATGATTTTTGAATGTTTCGGCCCGACGGAGTATAATATCTGGCAATAGTCAACCTGACCTGCGATCCGTCAGGAAGCAGAAATGGACGTTGAACCAATCCTTTTCCAAAAGTTCGTCTGCCAATAATTACGCCGCGATCCCAGTCCTGAATAGCGCCGGCGACGATCTCGCTGGCTGAAGCAGAACCCTCGTTTATCAGTACCACGAGCTTTCCCTGTTCAAATTTTCCTGCATTGGTGGCATTCAGGTCCTGTCGGGCACTGTGGATACCTTCCGTATAAACGATGGATTTTCCGCTGGGCAAAAACTCATCGACTATGCTCATGGCCGTCCCCAGGTAACCACCCGAGTTGCCCCTTAGATCAAACACCAGGTTTTTCATGCCTTGCTTTCTAAGCCGGATCACTGCCTCGTCAAATTCTTCCTGTGATTGTTTCGCGAAGCGGTTGAGCTTAATTAATCCGGTTTCTTTGTCCAGCATAAATGCTGCATCCATGCTGTTGATCGGGATTTCATCACGGATAATTTTATACTCTATTGGTTTTTCAAGTCCCTTTCGGTAAATACCAACGATCACCACCGTTCCTTTTTCACCGCGAAGGTGATCCATCACCCACTCGTTATTGATTTTCTCACCAAAAGCATCCTCTCCATTAACCGTGATGATTTTATCACCGGCCAAAACCCCCACTTTATCGCTCGGACCGCCCGGAATAGGGGCAATCACCAGGATCGTATCCTTGTAAAGTTGAAACGTGAGCCCCACACCCTCAAAACTGCCTTCAAGTCCTTCGTTGGCTTTTTCCACATCCTTTTTGGTGATATAGGCAGAGTGAGGATCAAGTTCTTTGAGGGTATTCACGATGATGGTCTCTGTTAAATCATTCATGTTCAGTGTGTCAACATAAAAGTTGTTGATCAGGTATATGAGTGTATTGAGCTTTTTAACAGTTACTTCAGGATCGATATTTTGAACATGGTTCTGAGCATGCAGGTTAGTGATTGCGAGAAAGGCCATCACCACCATTAGAGAAAGATTTTTTTTGTTCATATTTAGCTATCTATGTCGATAAGTTGATTCAGGAAATGGAGCATTTATTAAAAATGACCTTCCAGAATAAGCGCCAAAATTAGCACTTTTGACAGGTTTTTTTTGGTTTGGTTTTTTAATCGCTTGTTAATTTTTGTTAACCCGGAGGTCAGACTTCTGTGGCCGTTGTTACAAATAAAGGTCAAAAACGATGCCGATCAGCACTGAGGCTATGTTGAGTTCAGGATAAAACAGAAGCAGATAAAATAAAAAAAGAGGCTGATTTTCAGCCTCTTTGGGGTGGATGATGGGACTTGAACCCACGACACCCAGAATCACAATCTGGTACTCTAACCAACTGAGCTACACCCACCATTTTTGTGGTTGCAAATATACTAACTTTTTTATGCGACCTCACAGTGTGAATAAAAAACTACCTGTAAAAATATTCATATCGCCTATTTTCCGTTCTTTGAACACAGTTTAACCTTTTTGTACAGTAACATGATCAAATACCTCGCCACTCTCATAATTCTTTGTTCGGTTTATACGATCCAGGCACAATGGAATGAAAATGCAGGACTTATTCCTTCATTGCTGGAACATGCTAAGATTACTGCCAGTTCAGGAGACAAAGTGCAATTGTTGATCGACCAAAATATGGATACGTACTGGGAGTCTGAAAATCCTTTGCCTACAAATTATTTAACCCAGCCCATGCTCAATATCCTGAGGAATCAGGAATTGTTTTCGGTAACACCGGCAAGTACTTCACTCGCGTTGGCCATGGATGGCAATACCGATACCAAATCGACCATTATAGGTAAAGAAATAAAGGTTGATTTTTCCAAACCTGAGAAAGTAAGTTGGCTACATGTTAAAATTAAGACAAATGATCCGGTAACGATCACCCTGTTTACAAACTCCCAACCACAGCAATTGGTGTTTTTGCCTTCGGAAAACTATCAGTTAAAATCCATTGAGCTAGATCCTAAAGACCCCATTGTCGAGTTAAAGCTCTCATGCGATTCACCTTACGACCTGTTTGAGCTTGGTATGATGACCGGAAATCCTGTCGAATTTGTAACGTTCGATCTGGGAAAACCCAAGAAGATAGGTTGGGTCAGCACACGACATTACAATGGGGATGGTGTGTTAAGTATTCAGATTTTAGGATCGGTCGATGGTCAGAAATGGACGGTATTGGCTAATCCCCAACCTCATGCAACGGCATTTATCCCGGTAATTGTCAATCCCGAAATTAATGTCCGGTATATCAAACTGGAGTTTGTTCTGGAAGCAAAACCCTACCAAAAGGCGCGCCTGATGGAAATAGCGGCCTACGATAAATATGGGCCATTCGGACCACCACCGGCCGCCTCACCAGCCAAAAATACGTTTGGGGAAAGCATGGGAATTAACGCTTTTTGGGGTTGGGGATATAGCGTTTACAGCGATTTGTTGACTCCTGAACAAGGGCCGGGTTTATTCAATCAGGTTGCTAATCTGGCAAGAAATTATCACCGCATCGATTGGGATATCGAAAACCCGCAGCAAACTGCTGACTTTAATCATCGTCCTAAATACGGAGAGACCTCCGGACCGCATTGGATGAACTGGGATAGAGAATACGTTAAATGGAAGGAAGCAGGATTTACTATCGATGCCTCCATTACCTTCGATAAAACAACCTTTTCTGATAAAGCCTGGAAGAATCCAGAAAAGGAGGCCTATGCCTATGGAAATGCATTTGCGAAACACTTCGTGAACCAGGAAAACTTCATCTCAACCATCGAAATCGGGAATGAACCATGGGAATACAGTGGCCCGGTATACCAGGCTGTGCTTAAGGGATTGGGCTCGGGAATTAAAGGGGTATCACCTGCTGTAACGATTCTGCCTTGTGCTGTGCAAGCTTTTGACAAGGGTTTGTCCCTGAACAATTATGTATCCAAATATCTAACATCCGAAACGAGCCAGGTGATAGATGGGTTGAATACCCATATCTATCCTTATATTTTTGTTGCTGACGGTAAACGACGGGCTATAAATCCTGAAGATCCGCGTTCTGAAGTTTGGTCCCTCAATAACCTGAACCGGTTTCGCGATGTCAATATGCCCGGAAAGATGCTGGCCGTAACTGAATACGGATACGATAGCGAGGGTGGTGGTGAAGATTGCACGCACGATGAATGTGTATCTGAGGAGGAGCAGGCTATGTATGGAACACGTATGACCCTCATGCTTTCTCGTTTGGGTGCCGATGCATTTTACTGGTATTTTTTTTCCAATGTAGATTACATCTCCATGCTTCATAACCGCTCAGGGCTAACAGCCTCGTACAGTGGAGGATTTGAGGAAAAATCGGCTTTTTCTGCTTTTAAAAAGTTAAAAGTGCACCTTGGGAACCTGTATTTTAACAAGGTGGTTCTCGAAAATGACCAGGCTTATGTATACGCTTTCGCGGATGGTCAGGGTAAAATTAAAAAACTCATTGCCTGGAGGCTTACTTCAGAAAATCACACCAAAACCATGTGGATTGATATTCCATTTAAAGCATCAAATATCGACACCGAATTTATTGTTGATACCCAAAGCCAGTCGGGGCAGGTTCCTTCTTACAGCTTGCAAACCAATGCTATCCGCATTGCATTGACGGGAAATCCTGTGATTATCACCGTTATTGATTAATTTTCCGTCAAATGTTCAGTCGTTTCCGTATTTTTGTGGTATCATTCATCAAACCAACATTAAAATGAAAAAGATAGCGATAATCAGTTTAGTTTCCACTCTTTTGATTGGCTTTCAACTGACTGCACAACAGGAAGCTCCACTTATTGAAAAACAACACATGACATTAACCAGTGATTTGATGACCCCGGAAGTACTGTGGTCGTTTGGGCGTGTAAGCGATCCACAGGCTTCGCCCGATGGTAAGACCATTTTGTTTGGAGTTTCGTACTATTCTATCGAACAAAATAAAGGTAACCGCGAATTGTATACAGTTAATGTGGCTGGTGGTGAACCAAACCGGCTGACGAAGACCGCGAAAAGCGAATTTAACGCCATCTGGCGTCCAGATGGTAAAAAAATTGGTTTTCTTACCAGTGAGAGTGGATCGGTTCAGCTTTGGGAAATGAACCCCGATGGTTCCGACAAAAAACAGATATCTGCCATCGAAGGTGGCATCACAGGGTTTAAATATGCCCCTGATCAGACAAAAGTTTTGTTTACAAAGGAAGTCGTTCTCGAAAACAAGTTCGCGTCCTTGTACAAAGATCTTCCGCTGGCCACAGGACGGTTGATGAACGACCTGATGTACCGCCATTGGGACGAATGGGTGGATACTTACAGCCACGTGTTTATCGCCGAATATGATGGCCATGCCCTGTCGAATGAAATGGATATCATGGAAGGCCAGCCCTATCAATCGCCACTTAAACCTTTTGGGGGAATTGAGCAAATTGCCTGGACTCCCGACAGCAAAGCGGTGGCTTATACCTGCAAAAAACTTTCCGGAAAAAAGGCCAGTTTATCTACCAATTCAGACATCTATCTTTTTGACCTGGGTTCCAAATTCACCACCAACCTCACCCAGAGCATGATGGGGTTCGATGTCGCTCCTTCTTTCTCTCCTGACGGCAACTACATGGCCTGGGAAAGCATGGAACGTGATGGCTATGAATCAGATAAGAACCGCCTGTTTTTATTGGATTTAAAAACAGGCAAAAAAACGGATGCTACTGCGAAATTCGATCAAAACGTTGGTGACATTACCTGGACACCTGACAGCAAGAGCATCTTTTTCATGAGCGACTGGCATGGTTCATTTCAAATATATCAATATAACCTATCGAAAGCAACCATCGACCAGGTTACAAAAGGAGTGCAGGATTATCATGCCATTACGCAGGCTGGTAAGCTATTGGTCACCACAAAACAAACTATGTCGTTTCCCACAGAATTGTTTACCATCGACCCGAAAACCGGCACTTCTACACAGTTGACCTTTACCAATAAAGAACTAATGGCCCAGTTGGCGATGGGAAAAACCGAAGAACGCTGGATAAAAACATTCGATGGGGAAGATATGCAGGTTTTTGTGATTTACCCTCCTCATTTTGATCCTAAAAAGAAATATCCGGCGATACTCTATTGTAAAGGTGGCCCTCAGGGACCCCTGAGCCACGATTTCCACTACCGTTGGAATTACCAGATCATGGCCGCCAATGGATATATTATTGTGGCACCGGCTCGTCGGGGTGTTTCGGGTTTTGGCCAGGCCTGGCAGGAACAAATCAGTGGCGACTATCATGGCAAAAGCATGCAGGACTATCTGACGGCCATTGATGAATTGTCAAAAGAACCTTTTGTTGATAGCGAGCGACTGGGAGCCATAGGGGCCAGTGCCGGCGGTTACGCGGTTTATTACCTGGCTGGCCACCACGATGGACGGTTTAAGGCCTTTATCGCTCACGATGGTATTTTTAATGAAGAAGCCCAATATTTGGAAACAGAAGAAATGTGGTTCGAGAATTGGGACAAAGGTGGCCCTTATTGGGATAAAAAGAATAAAATCGCGCAGGAAGTCTATGCGCATTCGCCCCATAAATTTGTTGACAAATGGGATACGCCCATCTTAATTATCCATAGCGAAAAAGACTATCGGGTGGTATTTACCCAGGGCATGACGGCCTTTAATGCAGCTATATTGCGTGATGTACAGGCTGAGTTTCTGTATTTCCCCGATGAAAACCATTGGGTGCTCAAACCACAAAATGGGATCCTGTGGCAAAGAACTTTCTTTCAATGGTTGGATCGTTGGCTCAAGTGATCAAATTGTATTCTTTGAGCCGTCTATTTTAACAGGAAATTGAGATTGGGCTGTTGCCTGATTCAAACGAATCATCTATCTTTGGTTCCTTCTAATTAAGTATGTTTATTATCCTCAAAAAGTAATCATGAAAATAACAATTGTTGGAACAGGATACGTTGGTTTAGTAACAGGTGCTTGTTTTTCAGAAGTCGGTATCGATGTGTACTGCGTTGATATTGACGAAAAAAAGATCGAAAACCTGAAAAATGGGATTATTCCTATTTATGAGCCCGGTTTGGAAGAAATTGTACAGCGAAATGTAGCCAAAGGACGTTTGCATTTTAGTACGAATCTGGCTGAGTGCCTTGATGGGGTGAGTGTTGTGTTTGGAGCCGTAGGCACACCGCCCGATGAAGATGGAAGTGCAGATTTAAAATATGTACTACAGGTTGCAAGGCAGGTGGGCGAGCACATGAGTGACTACCTGATCATGGTTACAAAAAGTACCGTTCCTGTTGGTACTGCGGAAAAAGTGCGTAAAGCAATGAAAGAGGCACTTGATGCACGTAAGGTGGATATCCCGTTTGATGTGGCCTCCAATCCTGAATTTTTAAAAGAAGGCGCCGCTGTTGATGATTTCCTGAAACCCGATCGCATTGTTATTGGGGTGGATTCAATAAAAGCCCAAAAAGTAATGGAAAAATTGTACAAACCCTTTACCATGAACGGGCATCCGGTTATTTTTATGGACATCGTGTCATCTGAAATGACCAAATACACAGCCAACGCGATGCTCGCGACCAAAATCAGCTTTATTAACGACATTGCAAACCTCTGTGAAATCGTGGGCGCCAATGTAAATATGGTTCGAAAAGGAATTGGCTCTGACCGCAGAATCGGACAATATTTTATTTACCCCGGAACCGGTTATGGAGGCTCCTGTTTCCCAAAAGATGTAAAGGCACTTATTAAAACTTCTGATGAGAAGGGTTACAGCCTGGAGGTATTGAAAGCAGTTGAAAACGTGAACGAACGACAAAAATCAATTTTGTTTAACAAGGCCCTGAATTATTTTAATGGCGATTTAAAAGGAAAAACCTTTGCCATGTGGGGTTTGTCGTTTAAACCACAAACAGACGATATGCGTGAGGCCCCTTCATTGGTTATCATCAATAAACTGCTCGAAGCAGGTGCCAAAGTGAAAGCATACGATCCTGCTTCCATGCATGAAGCTCAACGTATCCTGGGCGGTTCGATTGAATTTGTTAAAGATCAATACGAAGCCCTCATCGATTCCGATGGATTGTTCCTCGTTACCGAATGGCCCGAATTTAAATACCCTAATTTCAATGTGATGCGTAAGCTGCTTAAAACAAATGTTATTTTCGATGGCCGCAATGTGTACGACAAGGCCGACATGAAAGAATTTAAGTTTGATTACTTTGGAATAGGGATTAATAACAATTAAGATATTAAAAAAACCAGGGCTGTTTTGTATTTTGGAATGAGGTACAACCTGGACCATAAAACCTAAATAAATGAAACGAATTCTTGTGACCGGTGGCGCCGGATTTGTTGGCTCACACCTTTGTGAACGCCTGCTTGGCGAAGGCAACGAAGTAATTTGCCTCGACAATTTCTTTACTGGACAAAAGCGAAACGTTGTTCATTTGTTGGATAATCCATTTTTTGAACTGGTTCGTCATGATGTGATCAATCCATTTGTGGTGGAGGTGGACGAAATCTATAACCTGGCATGTCCGGCTTCTCCCGTCCATTACCAGTATAACCCAATAAAAACGGTGAAGACTTCCGTTATGGGTGCCATCAACATGCTTGGCCTGGCCAAACGTATTCGTGCCAAAGTGTTACAAGCCTCCACCAGTGAGGTGTATGGTGATCCAAAAGTCCATCCCCAAACGGAGAGTTATTGGGGTCATGTGAACCCAATCGGAACCCGCTCATGCTATGATGAGGGTAAGCGTGTGGCCGAAACCCTGTTCATGAATTATCATCAACAAAATGGCGTAAGGATTAAAATCATCCGGATTTTTAATACCTATGGGCCACACATGCATCCCAACGATGGCCGGGTGGTGTCCAACTTCATTGTGCAGGCCCTCAAAGGAAATAACATCACGGTTTACGGTAAAGGTGATCAAACGCGGAGTTTTCAATATGTGGATGATTTAATCAATGGGATGACCAAAATGATGGCTACTTCAGATGACTTTACCGGACCTGTGAATATCGGAAATCCTGGCGAATTTACCATCCTTGAACTGGCTCAGAAAGTCATTACGTTAATAGGCAGTAAATCAAAAATCGTGTACGAGCCATTGCCTGCTGATGACCCGTTGCAACGCCAGCCCGACATCTCCCTGGCCAGGGAAAAATTAAATTGGGAACCAAAGATTTCATTAGACAAGGGATTGGTTAAAACCATCGAATATTTTGATCAATTATTAAAAGAATCATGATACCTATTTTAGTTACAGGAAGCCTTGGTCAGCTTGGTAATGAAATAAAAAAACAGGCTGGCGATTTTCCCGGGTTCCACTTTTTTTACACCGATATCGACAACCTTGACCTGACCAACGAAAATGCGGTCGCCAATTGGTTCAACAACAACAAACCGGTTGTTTGTCTGAATTGTGCGGCTTACACGGCTGTCGACAAGGCTGAGGATGACCGTGATCTGGCCTTGTTGGTGAATAAAACCGCCGTGGCCAATTTAGCAAAAAATTGTAAACGTCACAATACATTGTTGATCCATATTTCAACTGATTACGTCTTTAACGGGATAAATTACAAACCCTACAATGAAGATGATGCAACCGCTCCAATTTCATTTTACGGTCTCTCAAAATTGGAAGGAGAAGTGGCTGTTCGGCAGTTTGCAGGCAGGGCAATCATCATCCGGACATCATGGCTTTATAGTGTTCATGGTAATAATTTTGTGAAAACAATGATAAGGTTGGGAAAAGAGCGAGAGAGTTTAAGCGTGGTGTTCGATCAAATTGGAACTCCCACCTTTGCCCGCGATCTGGCACAGGTCATGTTGCAGATGGCAGATCTATATTACGACAGGGAGGTCATGGATATTTTTCATTATAGCAACGAGGGTGTGATCAGCTGGTACGATTTTGCCAAAGCAATCATGGATGAAGCAGGTCTGTCATGCGAAATTAAAGCCATCGAATCAAAGGATTTTCCAACCAAGACAAACCGACCTTTTTACAGTGTGCTAAACAAGGAAAAAATCAAAAACCAACTTCATATTGAGGTTCCCTATTGGCGAGACAGCCTGCGGAAGATGATGAATGAATTAGAATAAAACCTAAAACGATGAATACACCTATTATTGATCCCCAAGCACTCGCCAAGGCCAACAGTTGGCTTGCCGGAAATTATGATGCCGAAACCAAAGCCGCCATCAGGGAAATGATTGAAAACAATCCCCAGGAAGTTGTTGATTCGTTTTACCGCGACCTGGAATTTGGTACCGGAGGTCTTCGTGGCATTATGGGCGTTGGCTCGAACCGCATGAATAAATATACGGTGGGAGCTGCCACACAGGGTTTTGCGAATTATCTCAAAGCTAATTTCCCTGAGCAGCATCCTGTAAAGGTGGCCATCGCCTACGACTCACGCAACAACAGTTCCTATTTGGCTCAAATTACAGCCGATGTGTTTTCTGCCAATGGCATACAGGTTTATTTGTTCAGTGCATTGCGCCCGGTACCGGAGCTTTCATTTGCCACCAGGTTTTATCATTGTCAGGGAGGAATCGTGATTACTGCCAGCCACAATCCAAAGGAGTACAATGGCTACAAGGCCTATTGGGATGATGGCGGACAGTTAATAAGCCCTCACGACAAAAATGTGATTGCCGAGGTTGAAAAAATTACCGATATCAGTGAAGTGAAATTTACAGCGGTACCTAACTTGATTCAGTTAATTGGTGAAGAAACCGATCAGGCCTACCTCAAATTGGTAAAGCAACTTTCTTTATCGCCGGAAGCCATCAAAAGGCAAAAAGATTTTAAAATTGTATACTCCTCCCTTCATGGTACCGGAATTACGCTGGTACCCAGGGCGCTGGCACTTTTTGGATTTGAACAGGTTTTTCTTGTTGAAGAACAGGCCGTCCCGGATGGCAATTTCCCCACCGTCAAATCGCCCAATCCGGAAGAATCCTCCGCCCTGGCCATGGCCATAGAAAAAGCTAAAAGCATCCGAGCCGATTTGGTGATGGCCACCGATCCCGATGCCGACCGGGTTGGAATCGCCATTCGCAAAGGAGATGACTTCATACTTCTTAATGGTAACCAGGCAGCCTCACTGCTGATTTACTATTTGCTTACCAAATGGAAAGAGAATGGGTTACTTACCGGAAATGAATATATTGTAAAAACAATTGTGACTTCGGAGCTTCTGGCAAAAATCGCCGATAAATTTCATGTAGCGCATTACGATGTGCTTACCGGGTTTAAATATATTGCGGATATCATCAAGCGTTTTGAAGGCCAAAAAACCTTCATCGGAGGTGGAGAAGAGAGTTATGGGTACCTGGTGGGCGATTTTGTCCGCGACAAAGATGCCGTTATTTCGTGTGCCATGATTGCCGAAACAGCCGCCTGGGCAGCTGATAATGGCGTTGGTTTATACGATCTGTTGCTTGATATGTATGTTGAATATGGTCTTTATAAAGAAAGCCTGATTTCTGTGGTGAGAAAAGGGAAATCAGGGGCAGAGGAAATCCAATCGATGATGACCCAATTCAGGGCGAACCCGCCAACCATGTTGGGTGGGAGCAAGGTAGTGGTTATCAAAGATTACCAATCCCAAAAAGTGCATCACCTGACCTCAGGAAATACCGAAGATATTCTCCTTCCGGCTTCCAACGTCCTTCAGTTTTTTACTGAGGATGGTGGAAAAGTGAGCGTAAGGCCTTCTGGTACGGAACCAAAAATCAAGTTTTACTTTGGTGTGGTGGCTCCTCTTTCGGATAAAAAATACTTTGCTCAGGTAGAGGAGGAGTTGGATAAAAAAATTGCACAGTATATGTTAGATTTGGGTGTATGATGAATTCTGAAGACCAAACCATTTCAGCTCCTATACTCGACATGCTCACCGTGGCCAATGAGTATTGTTATTTTCTGGAAAACGTGGAACAGAAAAAAAAAGAACAAGTCCTGATGTTTATGCAGCGGATTCTTCCCTTGTTGTACCTGAAGGGATCTCTGCTGCCCTCTATCGAACCTGAATATCCCGAAGCTGATGAAAGGTTTGTCGCCGAAGAAAAATGGGAGGTGCTTTTCACAAATTTGCGTGGGATTTTTGGTAAGGATGATGAATTCATGATAATTGACCCACAATACATCAACGATACGGAACCTCTCAAGGCCAGCATCTCCGAAAACCTGGCTGACATTTACCAGGATATGAAGGACTTTTTATTGCTTTATCAGCGCAACACGCATGCTGCCAGAGAGAATGCTGTTCATGACTGCGAAAAATTATTTGCCTCACATTGGGGATTTCGAATTGGGAATATCCTGGGGCGCATCCATTTTATGTTGCACGACGAACCTGATGAATTCCCCTCCTTTTAGTGAAAATACCCATTATTAGGTATCCCGGGCCAATCCATTAAAACGTTGCTTTGTACCTTATTTAATCAGGTACTGCCACTACATGAATCTTGCTGATCTTAAAAATGGGGATAGAGCCATCATCCTGAAAGTAAAAGGGCGCGGAGCTTTTCGGAAACGGATTATGGAAATGGGCTTTATCGCCGGAAAGCAAGTGATAGTCATTAAAAATGCCCCCTTGCGCGATCCGGTTGAATACAACCTGATGGGATACAATATTTCGTTGCGCCGCAGTGAAGCCTCCTTAATTGAAGTCATTCGTGGAACCGAAAACGGCGGCCCGGACAAAGACTTTAACGGCGTGTTCGAACTTGAACAGGCACTCAGGTTGACTCCCATAGATGCCAAACGCAAGGTGATCAATGTGGCATTGGTAGGAAACCCCAACTGCGGAAAGACTTCTCTGTTCAATTACGCTTCGCACAGCCATGAAAAAGTAGGGAATTATGGTGGGATTACCGTGGATGCAAAAGAAGCCCGTTTTGAATATGGCGGATATACCTTCAAATTGACCGATTTACCCGGAACTTACTCTATAACAAGCTATACCCCCGAAGAAATCTATGTGCGCGAACACCTGGTGAACGAATTGCCGGATGTCATCCTGAATGTAATTGATTCATCAAATATTGAACGTAACCTTTACCTCACCACCCAGCTCATCGATATGGATTTGAAAGTGGTGATCGCGCTGAATATGTGGGATGAATTTGAAAGCAATGGAGATATCTTTAATTATCAGGCCCTTGGCCAGATGATGGGTATACCAATGGTACCTACGGTTGGTACCAAAGGCAAAGGATTTGAACTTCTGTTTGATAAAATTATTGCGGCCTATAACGATCAGGAACCGGTAATCAGACACGTACACATCAATTACGGGTATCAGATTGAACAATCGATCAGGAGACTGCAAAAGCTCATAAACCACGTTGGAAACGAAGAACTGACCAACAAGGTTTCACCCCGGTATCTGGCCATTAAATTGTTGGAACAGGATGATTCTGAGTTGAAGCGGATTGAGACTTGCTCAAACGCCCGGGAGATCAAGGAGGCTACTACCGAAGAAGCTAAGATCATCAGTGATTTACGTAAAGATACCGTTGAAACCGTTATTACGGATGCCAAATACGGTTTTATTGAAGGAGCGTTGAAAGAAACCCTGAAGCCGGCTCCGCTCAAAGACAACATTACACGCAGCCGTTTGATCGATAATATCGTTACCAGTCCGCTGTTGAGTTATCCCATATTTCTTTTTGCCATTTGGTTAACTTTTCAATCTACTTTCTGGCTGGGCGACTACCCCATGCAGGGTGTCCAGTGGTTGATTTCCCGGACCGGTGATTTGGTTTCCGCTATTTTGCCTGATGGTATGTTGAAAGATTTGGTGATAGATGGTATTTTGGGTGGTGTGGGAGGCGTCATCATCTTTCTTCCCAACATCTTGATTTTGTTCTTTTTTCTTACCCTGATGGAAGCGTCGGGTTATATGGCCAGGGTGGCTTTTATCGTCGATAAACTGATGCACCGCATTGGTTTGCATGGTAAATCGTTTGTCCCCATGTTGATGGGGTTTGGGTGCAATGTGCCGGCCATCATGGCTACACGTACCATCGAGAACAAAAACGATCGGTTGGTAACGATGTTGATTATTCCTTTCATGTCATGTAGTGCGCGTTACCCGGTGTATATCCTGCTGATCAGTGCTTTCTTTTCTGAGATGAGAGGGACTATCCTGTTCGGTATTTACCTCTTTGGTATCATGTTGGCTGGTTTTGTTGCCTGGATCATGAAAAAGACCTTGTTCAAAGTCCAAACCATCCCCTTTGTCATGGAGCTACCGCCTTACCGCGTTCCTGCGCTCAAATCATTACTAAAACAAACCTGGTTTAAAGGCGAACAATACCTTCGTAAGATGGGAACCATCATTCTGGTAGCAAGTCTAATAATCTGGGTATTGGGTTATTTTCCCAAGGGATCTGCCATCGAAACCAATTATAAAAACCAAGTTCAGGAGCTTAATATCACCTTTCAGAATAAAACGAACTCGCCTGAGTTTAAAAAGCAAGCTGACAACCTGAAGATGGAAAATATGAGGTTGAAGCAGGAAAATAGCTTCATTGGGCGCATCGGTAAATGGATTGAACCAGCCATCGAACCATTGGGGTTCGACTGGAAAATGGGCGTTGCGCTGGTAGCAGGATCCGCCGCCAAAGAGGTAGTGGTAAGTACCCTGGGCGTTCTCTACCAATCGCCTGATGGTGATTCACAGGGTCTGGTTCAGCGCATGAAAGACCAGAAATATGAATCGGGGGAACACAAGGGATCGCCTGTTTTTACCCCGCTTGTGGCTATCTCTTTTATGTTGTTTATTCTCATCTATTTCCCATGCATTGCTGTGGTGGCAGCCATTAAGAACGAATCGGGCAATTGGAAGTGGGCACTGTTTTTAACTGTTTATACTACCATTCTGGCCTACCTGATTTCGCTGATGGTTTTTCAGGCGGGTAGTTATTTGGGATTTTAAATACCGGGAATTTTCAGTGTTGAATTTATTTTTAAAACCTTTCTGTTCACAACTCCATTGATTGTAAAACTTTTCGTAGTTTTGTTATCGTTGAGATCCTGCGGGATCAGCTTTCTAAGAAGTCTGGTAACCATTGATCAATAATGCTGTTTACATGAAAATAATTAACCCAGTACTGTTTAACGATACATTTCAATACTTTGATAAAGAGATTGTTGTGGAAATAATTGACATATTTATCAATGAATATGCTGAGCGGATGAGTAAAATTCACGAAGCCATTCAAAGCAAGAATTACGCGGATTTAAAGTTTAACGCGCACAGCATGAAAGGGGTGGTGGCAAATTTTGCAGTTCCTGATTTGCAGGCGCTTGCCCGGGATTTGGAGATCGCCGGCTCGGAACAAAACCTCACCAATGTGGAGGAAAAGTATCAAAAATTTTCTGAACAAAGCCAGTGGTTGGTGGACGATCTCAAGGAGATCAGGTCTCAGTTTTTATAAGCCCAGCCCGTTGTCGTCCAGCCGGTTTAATCCCTGCACGGCCAATGGATAATTAGGCAACAATTCAAGCGATTGTCTGTAATATTTTCTGGCACTTTGGTATTCCTCCAGGGCTTCGTGGGTACGACCCAGGTTATAAACTGCCTCCACATAAGTCGAGTCGAGATCAACAGCTTGTTGAAATTCCTGCAGAGCAGACTGAAAGTCTGTTAATTCAACCAAACAAATGTATCCGGCATAATAAAATGCCCGTTTATTTTTTGGGTAATATTGAGTAACAAGGCGGAAGTTCTCAAGTGCCTCTTTAAACTTACCCTGTTCCTGGTACATCATTCCCAGGAAAAACAAAGCCCGTTCATCCTGAGGTCGCAACCAAAGTGCCTGTTTCAAGTATTGAACCGAGAGCGTGTCGCTTCGTGCGATGGATATGGCAGCTAATTGCATAAAGCTCATAAAGTTAACCGAATCAAGCCTCACAGATATTTGCAAGTTAAGAATGGAATTGGCGGTATCGCCCGCTTGCAGGAGCGAAATCCCTTTTATGTAAAATGATTCCGCGTGGTTCCTGTCAATCCTGATGGCCTGGTCTGCTGCGGAATTGGCGCCTTCGGGATTGTTCAGTATCAAATATACTTCTGCCAGTTTTAAGTAAGATGACACCTCTTCGGGATCGAGCTTGATGGCTTTTTTTAATGAAGTCAGGCTATTGTCCGTCTTTCCAAGAACCAGGTATATGTCGGAAAGGATTAGATAAAATGAAGGATTTTCAGGTTGAAGTGTAATGGCCTGGTTTAGATCGCGCAAGGCGGGATCGATGTTTCCATTTTTGAGATAGGCCCTTGCCCTGTCAGCGAACAAATCCGCGCGTGATGAATCTTCCATGATTTGCCTGGTGAGCAGGGCAATGGAGTCCGTCCCGATCTTTTCGGTTGATTCATTTTGCCTTAATGCAGTATCGCACCCTGAAAACAAAATCAGGGTGAAAAGCCCTGCTGCTAAACAAATTGTGCCACAAAATTTCATAGTAACATGATTTCTCATACCTGATTATTCAAAAGGAAAAAAAACAGGAGGGGGATGAAAATCCGGCCTCCTGTTTCAACTATATTTATTTGGCCGACATGGTTTCCGTGATTTTCTGGGTAAGTTCCATCACCAGATCAGGATTGTCTGCCAGCAGGCTTTTAACACCATCGCGACCCTGTCCAAGTTTTGTTTCGCCATAACTAAACCACGATCCGCTCTTCTTGATGATGTTTAACTCAACTCCCAGATCGATAATCTCTCCGATCCTTGAAATTCCTTCACCATAAACGATGTCGAATTCGGCTTTTTTAAAGGGTGGGGCCACTTTGTTCTTAACAACTTTCACCCGAACCCGGTTGCCGGAGATGTTTTCGCCATCCTTTATCTGGCTTACTTTGCGGATATCCAGGCGAATAGATGCGTAAAATTTCAGCGCATTACCTCCGGTGGTTGTTTCCGGGTTGCCAAACATCACTCCGATTTTTTCGCGCAACTGGTTGATGAACACACAAATGGTGCCGGTACGGCTGATATTGGCTGTTAATTTACGCAACGCCTGCGACATCAACCTGGCCTGGAGACCCATTTTTGAATCGCCCATCTCACCTTCTATTTCACTTTTCGGTGTTAACGCGGCAACCGAGTCGATAACCACCACATCAATGGCGGCACTGCGAATCAGGCTGTCGGCAATTTCCAGAGCCTGTTCACCATGATCAGGTTGCGAAACAAACAGGTTTGCTGTATCTACGCCCAATTTTTCGGCGTAAAACCGATCGAAGGCATGTTCTGCATCAATAAAGGCCGCTATGCCACCCGCTTTTTGTGCCTCTGCGATCAGGTGAAGCGCGAGGGTGGTTTTGCCCGAAGACTCGGGACCATATATTTCAACAACGCGGCCTTTGGGGTAACCACCTACTCCCATGGCATCATCAAGGGCAATACTGCCACTGGAGATGGATGAAATTTTTTCGATGGCTGAATCACCCAACCGCATGATGGCACCTTTGCCATAGCTCTTTTCAATACTACCCAAAGTTGCTTCGAGGGATTTTAGTTTTTCTTGTCTTAATTTGTCCGCGTTTTCTTTAGCTTTATCTACTGCCATAATCCAAGGGTTTAAAGGGTTTTTAATATTTGCTGCGTATGTTCTGCGGTTTTTACTTTGGTGAATATCTGCACGATAACACCAGTCTGATCAATAACAAAAGTGGTGCGAAGAAGTCCTTCGTATTCTTTTCCGTAGAGTTTTTTAGCGCCCCAGACGCCATAGGCTTTGATTATTTCTTTCTCAGGATCGGCTATTAACGGGAATGGCAAATTGTACTTTGTGACAAATTTGCGGTGCGATTCCCCGGTGTCGGGACTGATCCCCACGACGGAGTAGCCTTTATCAAGCCACATATCATAATTGTCGCGTAAATCGCAAGCCTCCGCCGTGCAGCCGGGGGTATCATCTTTGGGGTAAAAGTAAAGTATCAGATTTTTCCCTTTGAAAGTATCGAGCGTAAGTAGTTTTCCATTTTGATCAAAGCCCTTGAATTCAGGAGCTTTGTCTCCTATATTTAGTTGTGGCATTGTGTTTTTGATTTTTAACAAAGATATGGATTTTAGCTGAATTCATTGGTTTGCAAGGGATGAAATTATGTATTTTTTAAGATATTGCTTTGAAAATACCGGCACACGGAAGTCAATCCGCAAATTCCACATTTGGGTTTTCGTGCCTGACAAACATATCTCCCGTGAAGGATTAACCAGTGATGAGCCAATGGAATGATTTCTTCAGGAAAATATTTCACCAGTTGCTTTTCGGTTTCAAAGGGAGTTTTTGAATTGGTGGATAAACCAATGCGTGCCGATACCCTGAAAACATGGGTGTCCACAGCCATGGTGGGTTTATTGTAAACAACGGACGCTATTACATTGGCCGTTTTACGACCCACTCCGGGGAGCTTTTGTAAATCGTCGATGGATTCGGGTACTTCACCACCAAATTCATTTACAAGTTTGTGGGCCATACCACTCAGGTGTTTGGCCTTGTTGTTGGGGTAGGAGCAGCTTTTAATCAATTCAAAAATATTCTCCACAGAGGCTTCCGCGAGAAGCTCAACCGTAGGAAACTGGCGAAAAAATTCCACTGAAATGATGTTTACGCGTTTGTCGGTGCATTGGGCCGAAAGAATCACCGCAACGAGCAATTCGTAGGGAGTACGGTATTCCAGCTCGGTCTCTGCCACGGGCATGTGTTCGGTAAAGTAATGGGTTACAAACTTAAAACGTTCTTTTTTAGTCATGTTATTTTGAGGCTCTGATCATGATGAGCAACACTGGAATAGGGGTAAAAGTAATGTTTTTTTGTAAAATAGTTTTCCAATTAAAACCGGACTAAGGAAAAATTCTCTTTTCTTTTATTATTTCCGAAAAAAGACCTGTTTGTATTTGTATTCCTGACCACAATCATTCGTCATCCATTACCTTGTGGTGAATTCATTATTGATTTTTATCTAAGCGGGATTTCTATGTAACTTTTTCTTGTAAACTATTTTTAAAAGCTACCTTGGCGATACATTCAATGGTGTTGTTTTCAAAGAAATCGCCCACAAAAATGTCTGTAGCGAACCGCGCATTCAATTCAGTTTCAAGCTCAACCGCGGTAATAGAATCCAGACCAAGGGAAAGAATTGGCTGTTCTGATTCAATTTGACGGGGATCGATGCCCAGCTTGGCCCCAAGCCAATTTTTAATCCAGTTCATAATGTGACCAGGTGTCACGGTATCCGCGTCCACATCGTCACCTTCCTGTATATGCTCCTCTCTTTGCCATGAAAAAACCATTCTCAGGTTATCCTCCAGGTATAGCTTCCTGCATTCAATCCATTGGATTTTTCCACTGGTGGTTTTAGGCAGGCCCATCGGATAAATCACAACAATGGCATAAACTGAAAGATCAAAATGTTCGGCAACGGCACTTTGTATAGCCCGTACAATTTCATCCTGGTTGAAGTTATTGATATGAACCCGTTTTATTTCCTGAACGACCACCAGTTGTTCACAGTTTTCATGCTCTATTGAAAAAACAGCACAACCATTCCCTTGCAGCGCCGGATGACATTTATCAACCACGTTTTCGATATCATTTGGAATCAAATTCATGCCTCTTACGATAATCAATTCCTTCAACCTGCCGGTAATATACAATTGGTTATTGCTAAGAAATCCCAAATCACCGGTTCGCATACAGGGACCTTTGTGGTTGTCCTTTGTAAAAGCATGGAAAACCTCATCGGTTTCTTCTGGTTTATTCCAGTATCCTTTGCAAACGGAGTCATTCATTACCCAAACCTCCCCAACCATATTCTCTGGCAGCAGATACCTTGTATTGGGGTCAACAATAAGAACTTTGGTGTGGTTCCAGGTTCTTCCGCACGACGAATAGCTGATCATGTTGTGGTGGTTAGAAGCTTCAACAACAGTCTGATTCCCTGATATTTTAATCCGATCAGCATAAAAATACCCCGGTTCTTCGGTTTGACTTATCCCGCTAACCATCAAGGTGGCTTCAGCAAGTCCATAGCATGGAAGGAATACCTCGTTTTTAAAATTCAGTGAGCTGAATTTATCTGCAAAGCTGCGAAGGGAATTCTCCCTCACAGGTTCCGAACCGCAAAACAGCACTTTTAAGGAAGACAGGTCCATGGTGTTGGAATCGGGCTCGGTGATTTTTTCAACACAGTAATCCAAACCAAAATTGGGGCATCCTACAGTGGTTGCTTTGTATTTTGTTATGGCCTGGAACCAAAGAGACGGATTTCGGATAAAATCGGTGGGTTGGATGATGATAGTAACCCCTCCAACAAAAATGGGTTGTAACATACAGCCAATTAAACCCATATCGTGAAATGGCGGCAGCCATGAAACAGATACCAATTGTGACGTATGGTTAAACGAGCGCTTAATAATTCCGGAATTGTGAAACAGGTTTTTTTGCGTCACCATGATGCCCTTGGGTCTGCCTACCGAACCGGATGTATATTGCAAAAAAGCAATGTCATCGGGTTGAACTTCAGGTAGCTCGAACAAGGGGTATTCAGCATTTGAAATTTCTACATTGACAATATTTTTAATGTGTGTAGTGTTTTCTGATGCCTCAAGTTGGCTTTCGACAAGTTCTCTGGTATCGTTTGAAGTCAGCACGCAAACAGGGTTTGAATCCTCGACAATGGACCAGAACCTGCTGTTGGGTTTATTTCTTTTTGGCAGGATGGTAGGAACAGCAATAATGCCGGACAGGATACATCCCAGAAACGCAGTGATGAATTCAGCGCCTCCCGGGATGGCAATCAAACACCGATCGCCCTTTTTATGGTGCTCAAGCAATTGTTTTGACACGCCTATTGAATTATGAATGAGCTTCCTGTAACTTAGGTTAGAAGTCTCTTCACAAGCTTCGTTTAGTTGAATGAAAACCGTTTTGTTCGGAGTCCTGGTAGCCCTATCAATAATTTTCTCGTTAAATGTAGTGATACAATCGGGCTGTACTCTGTGATAAATTCCCAACTTGTTCATAGCGCAATCATATGGTGTACAAACAAATATAATGGGAAAGCCTGTTGTTGCTAGTAAGAAACTACCTGAACAGGAAAACAAAGGGGGTGAACCAACCTAAATGCTGGTCCAAATAAAAAATACAAACGCGGATTTCAGGTTTCAAGCCATTTGCGAATCTGCGACGACCTGGTTTTACTCATGATAATCTTGTCCGGACTTGCCGGGGATGTTTTGATGCTGTAACGCGAATTAAAGAACAAACCAATTTCCTTGATGTATTTTCGGTTGACGATATATTGCCGGTTTACCCGTTGGAAACAACAGGGATCGAGCATATTCTCCAACTCTTCCAACGAATAATCGAGGCTGTATTTATCGTTGGTTGCCGTTACTCCGTTTACGATGCCATGGTTTATGTAGAAATATGAAAACGACATGGTTTCAACCGGAATCAGCCTGTCTTTGAAATGAACCAGAAACGATTTTTTATAATTTTTGTCGATCGGGAGAGTGAATTCCTCCAACAACCTTTTGAGTTTAATTACAGACAAGCTTTCGTTTTTCTTATCGAGCGATTTGTACTGATCGATCCCGAATTTTACAGTTTCTACACTCAGGGGTTTCAGGATGTAATCAATGCTGTTCACCTTAAACGCCTTGATGGCATATTCACTGTATGCGGTGGTAAAAATGACAGGGAATTCAATTTCTGTTAGCGAAAATATTTCAAATACATTGTTGTCAGAGAGTTGTATATCAAAGAATCCTAAATCAGGGGCCTGGTTTTTATTCAGCCATTGAAATAAATCCTTCACACTTTCAACAATCGCAAGGACCTCAATTTGGCAGTCAATTTCATTGAGTATCGAAACAAGGTTTTTTGCCGCGGTATATTCGTCTTCAACAATGAGCACCTTCATATTCATTTCATTAACTATTTTGATTTCTCAATTAATGGCAACCTTACAACAAATTTATTTTGAATTTTGTTGATCACGATTTCCTGATCAGTTAATATTTTATACCTCATACTCAGGTTTTGCAAGCCGATACCCAATCCCGATGAGTCGGAAGTTTTAGGCAGGATATTGTTTTCGATCACAACACTTTTATTTTCAATAAATATCCTGATATTCACCGGAAATGCTTCGGAAAACTCATTGTGCTTCATGGCATTCTCAATGAGCATTTGAATGGTCAGTGGTGGTATCTGATAGGTGAGATATTTGTCGGGGATATCGATTTCGGTTACAAACTTCATATGAAATCTTTTCTCCAGAAGCCTGATATAGGAATGCGCAAAATCAAGTTCTATGTTGAGTTCCACCAGATCATGGTTGCTTTGTTCCAGAATGTATCTGTAAACAGAGGCCAGATCGTCAACAAATTTCAACCCCTCCTCTCTGGGTTCATTTCTGATGATACCACTCAGGGTATTCAGTGTATTGAAGAGGAAATGAGGCTTGATCTGGTCTTTTAAGGTAGCCAGCTGAATGGACAGGTTTTCCTCGATAAGCCGGGCATTAGTTAACTCCACAACCCTTTTTTTAACAATTAGCTTTAATAGATACGACAACAAAACTGCTGAAGGTATGAGGTAAACATACTTCCACAAATAATACATATAGGTCGGGTGTTCACCAAAAGGATATCCCACAGTAAGACCGGCAAAGTACATGGATGCCTTCAACAAACCATAGGCAATCAACAGGTTATAGATGGTGGATAACGGGAAGGTGATGAACAACGGAGCCTTTTTTGGCAATAAATACTTCTTCCAGTAGTAATTAAATACCGAAACCAACAAAATAGAAAACAAACACTGAAGAGTGTACCAGGTGATTTTATAGGCAATTTCAAGGGCTGTCCAATCGACACCAAGACGATCATCGACGTTATTAAAAAACAATGAATAATACGGCAGGTTGCTTACCAGCGTTAACAGCAATGAGGTTAAAACCAAAAAGGAAATCTCGTATTTACTTGAATTTATTACATTCATATGAGCAGTATCGTATTGCATATATCAAAATAGTTAACCGGATATCCTCATCAAAAATAAGGGTTATATTTGAGAATCATACTCACTTTTGGCAACTTATGTTTCATTTCGGGGTAGGGCGGGTTGGATTTTCAGAGCGTGAAACTAACAAAATAAAACAGGAGATTTCAGAATATTTATGTGTCTCTCTTTACCAAGGCTTAGGTGGTCGGTTGGATATATTTATTATTCATGACCGATTGTTATTTCATGCCTACGGCAGACAAGTGGAACTAAGATACTCGTTCCAGCGTGCCTACCTGCGGCAGGAAATCAGCAGGTTTACCTACCGGTAGGTTTATATACTTACCAGCCATAATGTACGTATAATGTTATACATTGCGTATTATTGTTTAATTAACTTCTGTTTAAAGTTAGCCTGATGAGTCTGAATATTAATAATGTAAACGCCTGGGCTAAGAATACTCAAATTAAGTTTATCCGCCGGGCCATTCGTTTCAATTATTTTTTCACCTACGAAATTAGTGATTGATATCGACTTTATTGAAAGGCTATTTTTATTAATAATTTGAATAGAACTCCTAAACGGATTTGGTGAAATCGTTAATGCGTTCTGATACAGATTTTCACCTGTAACCAAAATACAAGCAGTATTTACTTCTTCATTGCTGTTGCAGCCGGTATTGTTATCAGAAATATTGGTTAGTCCGTCAGGAATTGACAGATAATTACATACACTGGCTACGCTGCATTCAGAAAGCAGGGGATTATCAAAAACACTCAACGAAGTCAGGGAATCAACCCCGACACTATCTATTCCTGTTAAACTTAATAGATCTTTATTGTTGAAAATCCTTAATCGTCCATTGATAAATTTCAATGATTGTAAGCCTGATAATGTAACAAGATGCCGGTTACCATAAAGGTCAAGAAACCCATTGATACTATCCAGATTCTCAAGTCCGGATAGGTCGTCAATATTAAAGTTGTTGGCGATTTCCATGTATCCGTTAACCGTAGTTAAATTTCCTAAACCAAGAAGATTATGCAAATTGTTATTTTCAGAAATTTTAATTCCGCCGTTTATTCGGACAATGCTATCCAACCCTTTTAGGCTTACCAATGAATTATTCATCCAAAGCATTAATTCTCCTTCTATTTTTCTTAGATTTCCTAATTCAGTGATACTATCCAACGAATTGCAGTAGAAGATAGAAAGATCGTTGATAAACTCTAGATTATCCAAACCATTAAGACTACTCAACTTATCGTTGGCTTCAAGATGTAAAAAGCCTAAAGAATCAATATTATCGAAACCTGCCAGATTAATCATTGATTTATTTCCGTATAGTTCATAGTCACCAATCCATAGGCCACTCACGGAATTCAAATTGTCAAAGCCTTGAAAATTAACCAGGTTAGGATTATTGAAAACCTGCAAAGTCGCGCCTATACTTTCCAGGTTGGTAAACCCGGACATGTTTACAATACTATCGTTTCCATATATTTCCATATAGCCGCCTACATCAACCAAATTATTTAAACCCTGAAAGTCTTTTAATTTGTGATTGAGAAGAATCGTAAAATTACCCTGGATTGAGATAATGGTACTTAATCCCAGGAGGTTATTAATGGAACTACTGTGAATAGTAACATCTCCTTCAATTATGTTGCAATTGGGATAATTATTTTGAAAGTTGTTTACTTGTAGTTGATTTGTAAATGTGATGCCTTGTGGCAAGCATGATTGAGGAAAAATGGCCTTGCTCAACATAAAAACAAGAAGTAAAAGAATAAATTTTTTCATCATCTGATTACTTGAGATTTCAGCATTTAATATACCGGGTAACAGTTGCTTAATGTCGAACTTTTGAAGACTGACTTTTCTGCCCGAACCGATTTAATATGGAACTAAAATACTCATTTTTATAACATAACTCGCCATAAAGCTTGAATTACTTACCCACTTCCGTTACTTTCTTAAAGTTATGATTACAATTGAAACAGTGATATTTCTTTCTCAACATTGGAAACGGAGTGGTTATCAGGACTGATAAAATCAAATATAATATATCCAGTTTAAAGTCAATTGCATATCCATAGCGAACATTATCTGAATTACATTTAGGACATACAACTTCCACATCCGTATCTGCTTGAGAATTAAAGTTTCTAACCAATTCTTGTTCAATGTAGAATTCCGGAGGCCTGATTCTTAAATAACTAAATACACTGCGGTCAAAGTCGAACAATTCAAACCAAAATTGGTTAGCGGTAAAATGGAATACCTTCTTTGCGAGCAGTTGGAATTCTTTTTCAGAATTCCACAAAGCGTCAATTTCGGTGGGGGATAATAATCTGGAGTTAATTTCCGGTTTCTTTTCTAATAATGATGGGTTATTCCTAAGTATGGTTTGTATTTTAAGTACTTCATTCTGTCTGTGTATCTCATTGTCCAATGCTGTTGTTAAATAGTATTTTCCCTCACTGTCAATTAATTCTGCTTCTTGTATCAAACTGATAATTTGAGTGGCCAACTTTGCTTGGTCGTAAGGAACCTTAAGTTTTACTCCTCCAATTGCTACAGCTCTAAATGGATGAACCCAGACCATATTTTCATCAAAAATAAAACAATCAAGTCCCTCAGCTTCCAGTCGGCCTTTTATTATATGGCAATCGACAGGAATATTTGAGCTAAATATTGTTTCAAGTCTGATCATTTTGCATTTAATTTAGTTTTGCTGCATTTGCAGCCAACCGGTCGTTATTTCAGGTGCGAGCATCCACTCAGGGTATTCAGTGTATTGAAGAGGAAATGAGGCTTGATCTGCTCTTTTAAGGTAGTTAGCTGAATTGACAGGTTTTCCTCGATAAGCCGGGCATTGGTTAACTCCACTACCCTTTTTTTAACAATTAGCTTTAATAAATACGACAACAAAACTGCGGAAGGTATGAGGTAAACATACTTCCACAAATAATACATATAGGTCGGGTGTTCACCAAAAGGATATCCCACAGTAAGATCGGCAAAGTACATGGATGCTTTCAACAAACCATAGGCAATCAACAGGTTATAGATGGTGGATAACGGGAAGGTGATGACCAACGGAGCCATTTTGGGCAATAAATACTTTTTCCAGTAATAATTAAATACCGAAACCAACAAAATAGAAAACAAACACTGAAGAGTATACCAGGTGATTTTATAGGCAATTTCAAGGGCTGTCCAATCGACACCAAGACGATCATCGAAGTTATTAAAAAACAAAGAATAATACGGCAGGTTGCTTACCAACGTTAACAGCAATGAGGTTAAAACCAAAAAGGAAATTTCGTATTTCCTTGAATTTATTACATTCATATGAGCAGTATCGTATTGCATATATCAAAATAATTAACCGGATATCCTCATCAAAAATAAGGGTTATATTTGAGAATCATACTCACTTTTGGCAACTTATGTTTCACATCAGGGTATTGCGGGTTAGATTTTCGGAGCGTGAAACTAACAAAGTATTACAACAGATCTCTGAATATTTATGTGTCCATCTTTACAAAGGCTTGGGTGGTCAGATGGATATATTTATAATTCATGTCATAACTGCCAAACAAAACCAAAATAAAATGATCGTAATTGATAGTAATCAAAAGATTTTATTGAAAAGTTGCTATTATATAGTACCTGGTTCTGATTTTTTGTGTTTAGTAAGTTATTCAAAGTGGCAAACAAAATGAATGCCGATTTCTTAAAACTTAAGTAACGGGTTAAAGTTAAACTAATGTTATTATAGGATTTGTATTGGGCATTGTTAATATCAGTATAAACAGGAAAATATAAATCGTATTCATCAACATAGTAACTACTATCAATTCTTGAATAATATAAGCCGGGTCGGGTTATGTAAGTTATGGCTAAATTAAATAATCTGGGATTTGTATAATTTAATGTGGTTTTAATGAAATAATTCAGTGAAGGGTCCCCTTTGTATGATTCTCCACTTATAATAGAGGTTTTCTTTAAATATGTATTTGATAAGGAAAATTTTAAAGATCTGAATATCAATTGTTCAAAATAAAGTTCAATCCCGAAAATTTTTGTTCGATCAAAAATCAGAAAATCGCTATTGAATTGTTCCCCACTTTCGTTCTTATAGTAAAATGCTGTATTTATTTGTGTATTTCTTTTTTCATAAGTATAATCCAATGCAATCTGATAACTGCTCAACAACCTGTATTTATAGGAGTAAAAATAGGGTTGGGCATAATTATAATATTTACCCATACTTAGGAGCATGGAGTGATGGGCAGCAATATTGTATCTCAATCCTACTTGTGAGCTGAAATCAAACTTCTGATGATCTACCGGTATATTTGACCTTATTGCGGCAGATAATATAAGCTTTTTGTTGATATCCCATGTTGAATATAAATAGCCCTCAATGCAATGATTATTTAGAGTTGTATCTGCGTATAAATTAGGTGAGTTCGGTGAAAAAGCGAAGTACAAAAGGGGGATGCTGTCTTTAAATGCAGCATTTGAAAAAGAATAACTTATACCAATTTGTATGGATGCTTTATTAAAGATTGGTTGTCTGTAATTTAGAGAATTATATAATTGGAGATTTTTATCTCTTGTTATTAGATTGCCAAAATCATAATTGGAATTGCTATAATCAATTCCATTGTTAAAACTGAAAACTCCTTTAGCAGTGAAGTATTTAATTTGATTGACAGTAAATGCTCTTGTTTTGTTGGCGGCTGACATTCCTTCGTAAGAAAATACTTCCGATGTTACATTATATTTTTCATCAATAAAATAATTAAACGTATTAAGAGTGATGTTCTTTCCTAATTTGATGAAAGAATTGATTCCAATATCGGTGCTGCCAAAATTATTTACGCGGGGCAAGCTTTTCTTATTAAGAGCCAAGAAAACATCACTGAATTGAACATTACCATATACCTGAATAAATGATTCTTTTGCCAGCTTCTGCGATGCGAATATCCCTGCATTTGCCAGCCCTAATGACAATTGTATTTGATTGGTTGATATTTCTTTTTTGGTTTCGATTTCAACCAATCCCGCTGTGGTATTCCCATATGTTAAGGGAGGATTGCTTGCGTATACATACTGTTTATCAACAATTTCGGTATTAAACAAACTAAAATTGCCTATTCCATCTATCCGGCTGTTTCTTACAGGATTGAGTACAGGAACCCCATTTAAAGCCACTAATGATCTATCAGAAGAACTGCCACGCAGCGAGGGATTGGCGGTTTCATCTGTATTGGTGGAGGATGGCATTGAAGTTATTGCTTTTAATGGGTCTCCCGATGACACTGGATTTAAATAAATACCTAATCGATCAATTTTAGTAACTGAGAAATTTTCTGATACAGGATTGCGTGCTGTAATCATAACTCCATCAAGCAATATGATATTATCTTCTAAAGAAATTATTAAGTATTCATTAGTGTCAATATCCTTTACGCAAATTTTTTTTTGTTTGTATGATAAATGAGAAATAATCAAAGTATCAGTAATTGAAATATTAGTTAATAACAAAGCAAATTCACCATTAAAATCACTTACAGCCCCACTTGTTAATTTATTCATGAAATAAATGTTGGCAGCAAAGAGTGGTGTATTATTACTGTCAACGACCCGGCCTTTTAAATATTCCTGTGAGAAACAATTAACTATAGAAGCAGACAAGAAAAGTACAAGCAGAAAAACCCTCATTTATTTTCCAATTAGTTTTGGAGCGTATTGATTTATTGAAAAGCTTTCAGGAAACGCCTCTAATCCCTCCTGATAATACTTTTTTGCTGAACCCCAATTTTCTTTATCAATATAAAAACGCACAAGCATGGCATAGGATTCTTCTTTGCCCCACGATGGTAAAAATGAACTGCTTACATTCTGATCGTGAAGTGAAATGGCTTTTAGTAAATACTTTTCAACTTCTTTCCCACCGCCAAATTTTTCAGGAGTATAATAATCATTACTTGCAGAGACATAATTAGCCCGTAAGTTTGATGGGTCTATTTCCAATGCATATCTTAAATATTTTTTTACCTTATCTGAGGCAAAAGAAGCCTTGATACCCGGGCTAAATTGAACTGAAAAACTTTGGAGCAGAGCAAGCAATGCATAATCTTCACTGTTTTTCTTGTTCATGTCTTTCAAGATATCAATGCCTTCAACAATCGATTTTTCAGAATTCGATTTGTCATCTATTTTTAAAAAATAGATGGCCTTATAATACAATAAGTAACCTTCCCAATACAAAATAATATTATTTGGATTTTCGCTATACAGATTATTTAAATTATCAAAAATGCTGTTCAAAGGACTTATAGATTTATCAATAATACACTTAACAAATGAATTGTATATTTTGAATTGAATGCTATCCAGAGTTGATTTTTGATTGATAGTGAAATCCTGTAGTTGTTCATTATATTCTTCCCCTTTCTGATTAGACGGAAAGTTGCAACTTATGCCCAAACATTGAAGTATTAAGGCTGTTATTAGTAGTTTTTTCATAGCTTTTGTATTATTTATTTTTTTTCTGAATTTTCATAATGGACAAGGTTTTGAAAATTAGAATAAGTGTACAATTAGTTTTAATTGTTTCTTATTTTCCAATTAGTTTTGGTGCGTATTGATTTATCGAATAGCTTTCAGGAAATATTTCAGCACCTTCCTGATAGTATTTTTTTGCTAAATCCCATTTTTCCTGCTCAATATAAAACCGTACAAGCATGGCATAGGCTTCTTCTTTGCCCCACGATGGTAGAAATGAATTATTTACTTTCTGATCGGGAAGTGAAATGGCCTTTAATAAATACTTTTCAACTTCTTTTCTTCCGCCATATTTTGCAGGAGTATAAAAATCATTGCTTGCATAAACATAGTTAGCCCGTAAATTTAATGGGTCTATATCGAGAGCTAATTCTAAATTCTTTTTTACTTCACCTGAGATTTCCGAGGCTTTAATACCTGAAGCAAACTGAATTGAAAAACTCTGGAGCATGGCAAATAATGCATAATCTTCACTATTTTTCTTTTGCATGTCTTTGAAGATATCGATACCTTCAAGAATTGTTTTTTCGGAATTCGATTTGTCACTTATTTTTAAGAAATAAATGGCCTTATAGTACAGTAAGTAAGCTTCCCAATATAAAATAGTATTATTTGGATTTTCACGATGCAGGTTAGTTAAGTCTCCCAAAATACTATTGAGCGGGCTTGCAGATTTATCAATTATACTCTTAACAAATGAGTTATATATTTTGAATTGAATGCTGTCCAATGCTGATTTTTGCTCGTCCTGAATAACAGGAGATTGGTTATTGAATTTATTTTCATTTTGGTTTGAGATTTTACTGCAAACCGGACTCATGTAGCTAAACGCTAAAATAATGAATAAGAAATTTTTCATAATTAAATCATTTTTGTTAAAGAAAAAATAATTAAAGTCCATAAAAAGAAATGCAAGTACCAAAATTTGCTAAATAAATGTTGGGTATATGCTTCTTTATATAATGACTTAAAATTAATACTGTTTTTTGATTTCATATAAATTTTTTTGACTAATTGAAGGATTACAAAATCGGAATAAATTGGATTAGTTTCAATAATAAGTTGTAGAGCCAGTGCGTATTTTATTGAAAGGTAAGTGATATTACCGGAGTAGAAAAATAGACATCCACTCACTATTATCACATATACAAAAAACCCTGAAAGCAGATAAAGAACTTTTTGATAAAGTTTATATGGCCATTTAACAGAAACATAAAAGTGGGGAAATGGAGCATACGCAACCCCAATACCTGTAATTTTTAATTTTAACATGTGTGAACAAACTACGTGTCCTAATTCATGAAGAATTGTAAATCCAAACACCAATATGATAACTTTCAAAAATATCATCTCACAACTTTTAACCTTTTATACAAGAAGTAAAATAAAATGACTGGTATTATGGCCCAGAAGGCTAAATGGTAAAACATAAAAGCTTCAGATCTCAATAAAGACAAAACAGGGTTAAGTGGCAGAAAATTTGCTAGATTGGCTATCTTTTCATTAAAGGAACTAACCGGATATAATGAATTGCTGGTAAATAGTACTAAAAAATAAACTAGGTTTATCAATCCTTTATCTGAGGAACTTATTTTAATGTCAGAGAACGTTAAGCACAATCCTAAAAATGAAAATATCCATAAACCAATAAATATCCCTAAAGTTATACCAATGATATCCGTGAACATTAAGCTACAAGAAAATAAAAAGACAGAAGTAATATTTAAACAAATAACCAATGCAAATGAAATTATAAACCGGTAAATAATAATACCAGTGAAATAGTATAAAATATTAATTGGCATTTTTTTCAAAATTCGTATAGTCCCGTTATTATAATAGATTTTTATTGTTGTTCCAATCGCAAACAATCCGTCACTCGCAATAGACATTCCTATTACTCCGGTTAATAAAAAATAGGTATACTCCTTATTAGAAAATGTTCCAAAAATACTACTGAAAATAACGAATATAAACAATGGGAAAACCAGGGACCAAAACACAGCTTGCTTAATTCGTAGAAAAGACAAGAGTTGTATATTTATTGTTTTGAAGATCAGCTTTATCATTTTCTGTAGGTTAAATAGAAATAAACATCTTTTAAAGTGGCATCCAGAATTGAAAAATTTCTTGTTAAGCCTCGTACTTTATTCAGAACTTTTTTATCACTAAAAATTACAAGTGAATTGTTGTGTACATAATATCTAAATCCATTCAAATTTTCTTCAACAATCGGACAATATGGGAGTACAATTATCTTATCGGAAGGTAGTTTTTCCATAAAGTTTTTTGGGTCAAAAGCAGGACAAACCATTGTTCCGTCATTTAGAAAAATAACTTTATCAGAAACTTTTGCCGCCATTTCCCAATCATGAGAAGTAAATGCGATCGTATTGTTATTCCTCCTAATTGAATTCCAAATTTTCTCGATAATTGTTGGATCAATCCCTGAGAAAGGTTCATCTAATACAAGTAACGCCGGATGATGAAATATGGCTAAAAGAATTGCCAGTTTTGTTCTTTCTCCTTGAGAAAGATTCTTTATAAGAGAATTCAAAATCTTTCGTAAGCCGAAAATATCTATATACGTGTTATATAATTTAACATCAATGTTATAAATGGAAGCAAAATAATCAATAAATTCTTTAATTTTTAGAAACGGAAATATTAATTGATTGTCATATACAATGCCAATACTGCCAAACACTTCCTTTTTATTTGGAAAATAATCAACACTCCCGGTATTCGAATTAAAATCATCTAACAATATACCTATAAGGGTTGATTTCCCTGATCCGTTTGGCCCAAGTATTGACAAAACCTCACCTTTGTCTATATTAAAAGAAATATTCTTCAATATCTCTTTTTGGCTTGCCTTTACACTTACATTATTTATTGATATCAACATCATCGCATTGCTTTTTTCCAAAGATAATTATACTGTGAACGGTCTCGAAAACTCCATCAATTCCTAGGTATTCATTGACTTTGTCATCAATACAACTGCCAATCATGCAAGAGCCTAATCCAATATATTCGCATAAATAACTTATTGCCAAACCAACATAGCCTACCTCTTGTAACATAAACCGGTATCCACGTTCACCATATTTAATACTGTTACGCTCAATCAAGCCGGTAATGAAAATAACCCCGGATGAGTTTTTAATGTTTACGTAAGGTTCCGCATTAATTATTGCTTTAAGTTGATCAAGATGATTCCCTGCTTTAACCAATTCTAAATAGTTATTTCTATCTTGATAATGATAAAGACCAGCCTCAATTTGACTATTGAATAATGTTGTGTATACTTCTAAGGGAAATAATCCTCCGGCAGATGGGACATTTCTATACCCCACATGATAATCAGAATTTGGTATTTTTGTTTGAAAAGTAACGCCATACGAATAAAATAGAATGTGGAAAAGTTCATTAAGTGATACTTTATAATTTGGATCATAGTTTCTTATACTTCTGCGTTTATTGATTACAGATAAAAATGCATCATCTTCTAAATCGTGATGAAACTCATTCAAATCGGTTATCTTATGACCTGGATAAAATTTGTAGGGCTGAATAGATCGCTCAGTTACATATGGGTTTCGGAATCGACCAATTTCTTCACCTTGCATTCTTGAGGAAAAACCATCAAGCTTTGTGTTCTCGTGGTATAAAATGCTAAATAATTCCCGCACTTTTGTTGTATCGTAAAGAGAATTATCCTTCTGTTTATATTTCAATTTAATATTTTCAAAATTCATGGCGCATTGTTTTAGAGTTTTTGAATAACTTTTAGTGCCTATCTGATGATTATATCAATTTTATGATTAGAAAATCTCTTTGAAATTATGGGAATGGATGGGGATTTTTGTTTAAAGTTGCGTAACTATTTCTGCCATATCCAAGTAATTCAGGAACTTCATACAATCGTTTACCCCCTGAGAAATAAAACGGGTATCCTCCAGACAATTGAATTAGTTGAGGAATTATTATTTTAATACTGAAAGAGCATAATTGTCTTATGTCAGGTGTTGTAATATCCTTAAAAAGAACGTTGTACCCTTTCGATTTAAAAATATTCAGAATATATCGTATCTCTTCAATTTCATTTTTTTTATCCTGAGCATTGAAATCTATTACATGGTTTTCTGGTTCATTTATCCATTTGTCAAATACGGGCCATAAGTCAGTTCGCTTTAAATAGAAAACCGAATGATCTCCAAATGTTAGAATTTCATTAAAATCATCAGACGGAATCCATTCTTTTTTTTCTCCAAGAATCCATCTGAAGTAAGGAATAGCTTGACCGATTTCTTGAACTACTTTCCTAGTTGCATCTCCAATTGTGCCTCTGGTTGCCGATCCAACAGTGATAAATTTGCCATATTCAGTCTCTCCAAAGCAAATACCAAATACTGATGGAATTTGCAAATCGTAAGTCATATCAAATAAATGCCATTCATAATGTTTTGGAAATAATTCTTCCAGGTACAATTTAATTTCATCTGTAATGACGATTTTCCTTGGAACAATATTATTCATCCAGGTAATAACAAAGCTATCTCGCTCAATACATTCATAAAGTGCGGTTAAAATTGCCTTATAGAAATTCGAATGGGAAGCTAATCCCGTCGAATTGCTTGCTGTAACATAATAATTGTCTTTCGAAAAAGGCATATATATAAATTGACCAGGTATCCATGTTTCTTTTCCATTGGTGAGATCTTTACATTCGAACCATGTTAACTCCACGTCTTCAGTAAATTTTACCATACTGTACTTTTTCGACTTAAAATATTCATATTGCTCGTCGTGAAATAATGCATATTCACTGAGTGAAATTGTATTCTTATTCAGATTCTTATAATTACTTTTTATACCATCAGCCAGATTACAAAAAGCCGGAGCATATCTTTCAAGCGTCTCTCCAATTGTTCCTGCTAGGGCATATTTCCAGTTGGTTCCACAAGAACCACTTCTACCTTCTGATTCTTCACCTCCAAGTTCTTTAGTATTACATTGCCACACACCATAGTTAACGATTCTTGGATCTGAACTCATTCGTGGTAGTTTTATGGTATGTAACAATATTCCAACTTCATTTGAAATGCCACTCAATCCTTTTATAAAGAAATTTCTATTGTTCATAATCACTAAATTATTTTAAGGATATTGTTTCCAGCCAGGGTGCAGGATTATATTCTAACTCAGGTTTGCATGTTTCACAAAATGGTACTTTTAATAAGCCATGTTTAGTGACTTCAAAATTGAGGGCATTGATACTGATATAATGTTTCCATACTACGGGTACAGCCCATAATTCGTAAAATTTTACTATTTCCAAGACTGATATACTGGCAACTATATCATAGTATAATTCAAGACGTGGAAAAGTATCAGGTTTTGAACTTAATTTTCCTTCTTTCAGATAGCTTTCATAACTATTAAAGTAGTTAATGTAATCGTGATTGCTTTTAACTCTTTTTATAAGGCAATCATAACAACCAGTTTCTTTGCCATAAAAAATGGGACCAATCTTAAAAAAGTATTCCTCGAGACCTCCAACAAAGAGCCATGGCTTTTTAAATTCTAGTGCTTTTTTGTTGATTTTCTCAATTACGAATGGATTCCATTCTACTCCATCCATGATTAAAAAGTCGTATTGTTTAAATAGGGTATTCAAATAAGCATCATTTGATTCAATTATTTCTAAAGTGCTTATGTTTTTAAATTCTTTAAAATTGATTTGAGAACATTTTTCAATAATCTTTTCCGACAATTTGCTTTCTCCAATCAGTAATAGTGCAATGTTCTCAAGTTTTTCACCTTCAATCCAATAATTTGATGCAATATCATTATTACTTTTCTTTAACTTCCCTTCCATTTCAAAAAGATCACTTTTCGGAAGCATATCGAAATCATTTAAATTGGATAACACATCAATCACTTTCGCTTCTTCATATTTTTCGCATAATTTCTCAAAAAGTTTAAGTAGTGAAATGGATTTATTTTTTGCTTCAAGCAATAGAGTTTGAAATATTTGATATTTCTCATCACTATCAAATTCAATTGAATAGGTGTTAGCTTTAGTCCTCACTTGATAACAATTGTTTGTGTTATCGTAAAAGATGTCTAAATTCTCGAACATGATTTCTTATTTTATTTGGTAAATAGTAATTGCAACAGGATTTTGTTCATTAACTCAAACTATATCCTTACAATTCTGAATTTTGTAAGGATATAGTCTTGATAGTAACAAATGTTATGTAACCACGATGATAACTGTGGTACTCTCATTTGAATTGCAGCAGCAACAGCTACAGCAGCAGCAACAACAAGGAAGTGCAGCAGCTACTAATGATAAGGAATTTCTCCTTGATAGTTTTGTAATTTTCATTGCTGTGATTTATTATGAAAATTCCGGGCTGCATTTATAGTGGCGTCACCCTTCGCACTTGTTTAGCATTATGGCCAATAGTACTAAAAACGAGTACTAAGGTAAAGAACAAAATCTGGTTTTCGACCAGGTGGTCATCTTGTCTAATAAGTGGTATGCTTTAACTAATAAATGGTCGATTTTAATAAAAAGCTGGTCAATTATGATTTTAATTTCTTGTGTAAATTTTAAATAAAAATGCCTTTCTCCGGCTTACCTTTATTTCGGAGTTGTTTATTTGTATAATTTTCCCGCAATTGGTAGCCAGTATTCCGGTAATGAATCTTGGATTTACTATTGATTTGTGGTTGGCTCTTATAAATCCGTACTCAGTTAGTTCATTTTCAAATTGTTTAAGCAGTTTCGATACATCAATTTTTTCATGATTGATGAGGTATATTGTTGTAATATATCCGTCACACTCCAAATAAGTAATAGTTTCAATATCAATCAGTCTCGTTTTCCTTTTCTCTACGATTGCTAATTTTTTGCCTATCTGCTTACTGAAATCGATGACCATATATGTAAAATTTTCTTATGTAATTCCAAATTTGGAAGTTGTCCAACTGTATCGCCCGTTATCAGTTAGAAGACTACCATCATGTTCGATGTATGCGGCTACATCGTAGAAATTGAAGTTGTATTTTAAATAATATCCACCTGCCGAAAAGTCAAATGCACCAATACCTTTATTTTGTGGTGGCATTAACTGTTCATTGACTTTAGGCCAGTCTTCGAAAATTATTTGGTGTGCGTTACTCGAAACAGCGTAGTAGGTGTTAGGGACCAACCATCTACCATATATTTTAATGTGCGAAAACCGGTTGTATCCTGTTGCATTCCGGCACATTTCAAATCTGCGTTCATGGTTGAGTGCATAGTAAGGAAAGGTCTGTTGATCTCCCAATGTATTTGGTAATATGATTGACTCCAATATGTTAACATGATTTTTGGGAGGATTGCTGAATCTTATTTTCATCTCACATCAATTTTTGGGATATATAGGTTCATCTACCTATATAGTGTAAATAGCAGCGAAAATTCTATGCTTTTTTTGAGATATTTTTGCTTTTTATGCTAATTTATAATGATTCTGTATAGGACAATAGCAGTTGATATAGCAGTTGCTCCTGTTATTAACCCAAAACCGGCTTGTTTTTCTACATGTGCCCACTCCAATTCACTATCACAAAAAAAAAGCTACAAACAGCTTTAAAATAGACTGTCTGTAGCTTTTAGGCTGAAGAAATATTTCTTTTACTTCGACTTATCCGGGAATTCAGGGATTACCGGAAGATCCGGATAGTTTTTCATCTGCTCCAGGATCACCTCAATGGCTTTATTAAGCTGTTGATCTTCACCCGCATACTCTTTGGCCGGATCGTTGTCGATGACGATATCCGGATCCACACCATGTCCTTCGATGACCCAGTTTCCATTTTCATCAAAGGGGGCAAATTCAGGTCGGCGCAAATCGCCTCCATCAATAAACGGCATTGAACCCCGTATGCCCACAACACCTCCCCATGAGCGAAGACCAATCAAAGTGCCCATTTTCAGCTTTTTAAACTGATAGGGGAACAGGTCTCCGTCAGAGGCAGAATAATTGTCCAGCAACAACACCTTTGGCCCGCGCATCATTTGTCCGGGTTTGGTGCTTACGCCGAAGTTGCGCGTCATACCATAAAGCGACAGCTCGCGATTCAGTCGTTCGATGAGCATGGGTGAGACATTGCCACCTCCATTGCCCCTGTCATCGATGATGAGTGCCTTTTTGTTCAATTGAGGATAAAAATGCTTTACAAATTCATTCAACCCTTCGGGGCCCATATCGGGGACGTGGATGTAACCCACCTCGCCATTGGTTGCTTCGCTCACTTTACGCGTATTTTCCATCACCCAGTTGTAATAATATAAACCGGCTTCATCGGCCACGGGAACAACCAGAACATCGCGGGAGCCTTCTGCTTTTGGATCTTTGTTTACCGACAACATCACCTGTTTTCCGGCAGTTCCAACCAACATGCTGTATATATCGGCCACCTCTTTGGTCGATTTTCCATTGATCGCCGTAATGTAATCACCCCTGTTCACATCAACGCCTACATCGGTGAGTGGCGAGCGTGTTCCATCATTCCAGTTTTCCCCTTTCAGGATCTCGTTTATGACAAAATACCCCGATGGATCCTTGCTGATTTTTGCTCCAAGCAGACCTGTTTTTATCCGCTCTGGTGCGGGTTTGTCACCACCAAGCACGTAGGCGTGACCAATGCTTAATTCGCCGATCATCTCTCCTATAATGTAATTCAGGTCGTTGCGGTTTTTTACATAGGGAAGTAACACGGCGTATTTATCATGAATGGCTGGCCAATCAAGTCCGTGCATGTTGGGAGCGTAAAAGAAATCACGCATCTGACGCCACGATTCGTTGTATATCTGTGTCCATTCCTCTGCCAGGTTCACCAGCACTGTCATGTTGCTCACGTCAATAAATTCATCCGCTTTAATTTTACTTTTCGGCACATCAATCACAGCATACTTGCCCGTCATGTTCACCAGCATTTTATTGCGATCGGACGAAATAACGTACGAATTGATATTTCCCAGCTCAGTCTCTTTTTTATCTTTTAGATTGTAAAGTTTCAACTCAGGTTTAGCTGTTTTGGACGACATATAAATATAATAGATGTCATGATCGATGGCCTGGAGGTTCCAGTAATTGCCTGCTGTTACGGGCACTTCGATGATGCGGTTTAGGATGCCATCGAAATCAATTTTTATCGCAAGAGCTGGTTTTGCTGTCTCAGCCGTGTCTTTGTCCTTTTTATCTTTTTTGTCTTTGGTATCATCGGTAGTGGCTTCTTTAATGGTGACTTCGTCATTTTTTGGTTCCAAAGGCGATGGCGTGTCTTTTTGTAGGGTGACAAAATAGAGCGAACTCATATCCTGATAGGCATGGTTCCATTCGGTATTGCTGTAGATGGGATTAAAGTCCCGTTCTGAAGTAAAAAACAAATATTTTCCATTGTTGTCCCATGTTGGATCAGAAGCATTGTACCAGGTGTCGGTAACCGGATTTGATTCACCGGTTTGTGTATCGAATAGGTAGATCCGGTTCACCGTGAACGACTGCGGTTTGGTATAGGCAATCCATCGGCTGTCGGGCGACCAGCTGTAGTCCCTTATTTCCCAGCTTTCCGAATTACCGGCGACCGTTACTTTTTTTGTAGCGATGTCGATGTAATTAAGATTTCCCATTTTATCGGACCAGAGCAGCTTTTTGCTATCGGGCGACCAAATCGGATTGTATTTGTAAGTTTTTGAGTTGTCGGTAAGCTGAATGGCGGGTTCCAATCCATTTTGGTTTTGAATGTAAATTTCATCTTCGCCGGTCCGGTCGCTGATATAGGAAATATATTTTCCATCAGGCGACCATTCCACATTGCGATCGTGAACGCCGGACGACATGGTCAGGTTGCGTGTGATTCCGGTGGTTGCAGGAACGGTGAACACATCGCCACGTGCGCCAAAAGCCACGCGTTTACCGTCGGGTGACAAGGCCCAGGAGTTGATCAGTTTGCTCGCATCTTTTATCTCATCGCGGCCCGTTGCAAGATCGTTTTGGATGAGTACCTCTATTTTGGTTATGGAGCCATCTGCCAGCTTGTAATTATATAGGTAACCCCCATTTTCATAAATAATAGATTCATTTCCCAAAGAGGGGAATTTGATGTCGAACAAAGTGTAATTGGTGAGTTTCTGAGTTTGATTGGTTTTGATGTCGAACACGAATAAGTTCATGGTGCGGTCGCGGTCGCTGAGGAAATAAATTTTGTCACCATGCCACATCGGGAAGATGTTTTGGTTGTCGTTGTTGGTGATGTTCACTGTTTCTTTGGTGTCGAAATCATATACCCACACATCATCTGCCATTCCGCCTTTGTAATATTTCCAGGTCCGGAATTCACGGAAAACACGGTTGAAGGCCATTTTTTTGCCATCCGCCGAATATGAACACCAGCCACCGGCCGGCAATGGAAGTTCTTGCGACATGCCCCCTGTTTTGTTTACTTCAAAAAGCTGCCCCTTAAACGAGTTAAAAGATTGTTTACGTGAACGATAAATAATTTCATCGTTGTTTTTCCAGGTCATCACAACATTGTTTGGCCCCATGCGGTCGCTGATGTCGTCACGTCCCAGTGTAGCGGTATAGGTCAGCCTTTGCGGGATGCCGCCTTCAGAAGGAATCAGGAAAACTTCGGTGTTGCCATCGTATTGGCCGGTGAACGCGATGGATTTTCCGTCAGGCGAAAACCTGGCGAATAGCTCGTATCCATTCATGTCACTGGTGAGTTTACGTGCAATTCCGCCCTTTAGAGCTACTTCATATAGGTCGCCGGCATAGGTAAAAACTACTTTTTCCCCATGTATGGCAGGGAACCGGAGTAAACGCGCTTCGTTTTGGGCACCCAGGTAATGCATGCCAAACAGCATTAAAACAATGGTTAAAATTCTCAATTTCATATAAATGATGTTGGTGTGAATAATAATTGAATTATCAGGTGGTAAAGCCAGCCAAATGTATGCCAAATATTGGTAAATCTTGATAATAGCCTGCTTATGGAAAAGCAGCAGGATCAACCTGTCCGTAAAACAACGGCAAGTGTCCGAAAATGGACGGATGAAATTTATGATTTATATTTTCGTGATATAGCCTGATTAATTCATATACTTGTTCATGTCACATCATATAAATGTAACATAGAAAAGTTTGTTTTTAAATATGTTAAAAACCCGTGGAAATCTGTTAAATCCGTGTCATCCGCGTTCCAATTTGAAAACATCGCAGATGTTCATGAATAATACAGGTTAGGATTTTCGATTTTGGACATTTTGTCACCTTAATTGTCATGGCACATCGTTTGAGTTAACCCACATCAAAATCAAATAATCAAATCATGACAGTACAAAAAGGTAAAATAGGAATTAAAACTGAGGATATTTTCCCCATCATTAAAAAATTCCTCTATTCCGATCACGAGATTTTTCTCAGGGAACTGGTTTCAAATGCTACTGATGCCACGCAAAAACTGAAAACACTGGCTTCGCTGGGTAAATTCTCAGGCGAATTGGGCGATTTAACCATCCATGTAGAAGTTGACAAAAAAAAGAAAACCATCACCGTTCGCGACCGGGGTATCGGTATGACGGCTGAAGAAGTAGAAAAATACATCAACCAGATTGCTTTTTCGAGTGCCGAAGAATTTGTGAAAAAATTTAAAACCAAGAGCCAGGCCGAAACAAATGCCATCATTGGTCATTTCGGACTCGGGTTTTATTCCTCCTTCATGGTTTCCGAGCAAGTTGAAATCAAAACCAAGACCTATAAAAAAGGGGGACAGACCAAAGCCGTGCGTTGGGAATGCGACGGGAGCCCTGACTATTCGATTGAAGAAATTGAGAAAGATGACCGGGGAACGGAAGTCATCCTGCACATCGACGATGAAAACAAAGAGTTTCTTGACGACTACCGGGTAGAGCAATTGCTGACAAAATATTGCAAATTCCTGCCAATACCCATCCAGTTTGGAACCAAAAAGGAATTTGAAACCATCGAAGGCAAGTTTGACAAGGATGGAAATCCTGAGAAGCAAGAGGTTGAAAAACCAAACATCATCAACAATCCTGACCCGCTTTGGAAAAAGAAACCCGCGGATGCCACGGATGAGGAATATAAAAATTTCTACCGCGAATTGTATCCTTATACTTTTGAAGAACCCCTTTTCAACATTCACCTGAATGTAGATTATCCTTTTAACCTGACGGGCATCTTGTATTTCCCCAAGCTGAAAAAGGATTATGAGATGCAGCGCAACAAGATTCAATTGTATAGCAATCAGGTATTTGTAACCAATTCGGTAGAAGGGATCGTTCCTGATTTCCTCACCCTGTTGCATGGGGTGATCGACTCACCCGACATTCCTTTGAATGTCAGCCGTTCGTACCTGCAAAGCGATGGAGCTGTTAAGAAAATAAGTGGTTACATCACCCGCAAGGTGGCCGATAAGCTGGACGAACTCTTTAAAAAGGACAGAAAGGCTTTTGAAGAAAAATGGGACGATATCAAGATTTTCATCGAGTATGGAATGGTTTCGGAAGACAAGTTTTATGAGAAAGCAGAAAAGTTCGCCCTGTTAAAAAATACCGAAGGCAAGTACTTTACTTTTGAAGAATACAAGAAACACATCGAAAAAACCCAGGAAAATAAAGATAAAAAGCTGGTTTACCTGTATGCTACCAACAAAGATGAGCAATACAGCTACATCGACAGCGCCGTTTCGCGTGGTTATGATGTGCTGATGATGGATGGTGTGCTCGACAACCATTTTATCAATTCGCTGGAGCAGAAATTTAAAGACACTACTTTCGCCCGCGTGGATTCCAACACCATTGATAAACTCATCAACAAGGAAGAAGAAATGCCCTCAAAGCTTGATGACAAACAGAAAGAAACCCTGAAGGAAGTGTTTGAGCGCAACATCAACAAGGAAACTTTTCATGTGGTTTTTGAGAGCCTTAGCGAGTCGGATCAGCCTGTTACCATTACCCAAAACGAGTTTATGCGCCGCATGAAGGACATGGAAGCGCTGGGTGGAAATGGCATGATGATGGGCATGGGCGGTTTCCCCGAGTCGTACGACCTCATTGTAAATGCCAACAACAACCTGATTACCAAAATCATGACCGAAAGCGATGCCGCGAAACAGGATCAGTTGGTAAAACAACTATACGACCTCGCCCGGTTATCCAAAAACTTGTTGAAAGGCAAAGAACTGAATGACTTTGTAAAAAGGAGTGTGAGTATTATTGAATAAAACACGTATTACCAGAGAATCTAATTGATCTCTGAAAATTTTTATTGGTAAAGCCCTGAAATGTAAGGTTTCGGGGCTTTTTATTTTATCTAAAAAAAAGGTGTAAACGGTGGGTTATTAAAAGTTTATTGTAATTTTAACGGCAGATTGTATTTCACACCTCCCACAAAAAATAATGAACAACAATCTGTTGATACAAAAAAGTAATTTATGAAAACAAAATTTCAACTCATGGTATTATTTAGGATTTGCTGGATTTTTTCCACTCCCAATCACGCCTATGCTCAGCGAGCCACTTCGCCGGAGCTTCCAAATACTATTTTTTGTGAGATTAATGCAACGATTATTGACAATGATTCTTCGTGTCAAGTGGATTGGCGCGACCCCTGGATTTGGTATTGGGATGATGGCAGTGGCGATGAATATACTGTATGGGCGGTTCCTGATGGGGAAACCGTAAATAAAGTTGAGATTCCGGTTGGCGGACCGGCGCAAGTAGTTGGTGCCGAAATATATGTGGGAGATGGCAGCTTTCCTACTGGCGGATCATTTCTGGGTACTGATTTTTTATTGGTGGCCTACGACAACGATGGGGAGGATGGCATGCCGGGTACCTTACTGGATTCGGTGGTTATTACGGTTGAAAATTACGATTGGGTGCGTTGCGAAGGCTTAAATGCCTTTGATGAGGATGGCATCTTTTTTCTCGGGATGAGGCAATTGTTATATCCACCCAACGTGGCACCTATAGGCATTGATAACGAGATGCCTATCATGTATAAATCATATGCCAGACATCCTGATATTGGACAATGGCAAATCTCACCTTATCAGGATTTTATGATCAGGGCAATTACTTGCTATGCTGGCAAACAAGAGAGTTCATTTTTGCCGAAGAGCTATATAGGTGTGGTGGTGTCAAGGATATCAGATTTTAATCCCGCGCAGGGTGAAACACCCGAAGATGGGGTGTTAACGGTGATTGATTCTGTTTATGGGATGCCTGCTTTGTATTTTGATACCACCATGGTTTCTCTGCCAGATGGCTATTACGCTTATGGTTTAAAAAGGTATAATGAAGAAGATTCAACCTATAGCGATTGGAGCTATTCAAATGCGGTGTATCACATTTTAACCTCGATTGAAGACGTAATATCAAAAGAGATTTTTTCTGTTTACCCAAACCCGACCCATGAACAAGTAGTTGTGCGTGCAGAAGCCGGCGTAAATAATACCATACAAGTTACTGATATCATCGGACGTATTGTCTTTCGATCAGAACTCACTTTGTCGGGGGAAATGACGATGAATGTGTCTGATTGGCCCAAAGGATTGTATTTTGTTAGTTTATCGGATCATGGAATGAGGAATAAAGCGGTTAAGCTGGTGGTTGATTGATATAAACCTGACAGGTTTTTTTTAACCTGTCAGGTTTATATTAATTTTGTCGAAAGTTTTTTATTGCCATGCAGAGCGACCGCCACATCAAAATCGAAATTCCTACCCGTTTTTTTTCCGATTTAGAAGAAAAACCCTTCGAGATTTGTCAGGTTTGCGGCAAATCGCTTTTAAAAGAAGGGATAAGCTATGTGGTGGAAAAAGCCATTAAAAACTACCCCGGTCATGATTTTTCGTCCACCATTTACGAAATGGCCATTTGCGTTGATTGTCATAAAGAAATTCAGAAATCCATGTCACAGGAATCCATGCAAAACCTGCAGCACTACTATCAGTCGGTGATGGAGAAAAAGGGCCGTCAACCCATGATTATCGATCTGAACACGTTTAATCTGGATGCCTGGCTTTCAACGTGTTTTTTTAAAGGAGGCGAGATAAAAGACATGGACGAATACCAGGTGGTGGCGCAGTTTGAAGGCGACAAAATGCTGTTGACCATGCCTCCCATGGTGATCGGGTCGGCAGCCATGGGAGAGATGGCAGCTTTGATGTCGGAAAAAACCACCGATGAAATGAACGATTTCCGAAACCGGTTTATGGGGCCTTCGCCCGAACTGGAAGAGTTAATCCACGGAAAAAAACTCTTCTTGTTATAATTTAACAAAACTTTAAGAAATTTATTTCAATAGGGTGTAGTTTGTAATTTACTTTTGCCTTTCAATTTCATCAGGATGCAAAAGTTATTTATTTTCTTACTCTTTGTGTTCACAGTCCAGGCAGTTTTTTTGCAGGGTCAGGACACTTTTAATTCTCAAATTCAAATGGAAAATTCACATGATCAAACCGCTACATTTGGAACAGGTTGCTTTTGGTGTTCCGAAGCCATCTTTTCACGGCTCAAAGGGGTGGAGGGTGTTACGCCCGGTTATTGCGGTGGAGCCACCAAAAACCCTACCTACAAAGAAGTGTGTACCGGTGAGACGGGTCATGCCGAAGTAATTCAGTTGGTATTCGACCCCGAAGTCATTTCTTATAAGGAATTGTTGGAAGTTTTTTGGAAAACCCACGATCCTACCACCTTAAACCGGCAGGGAGCTGACGAAGGAACCCAATACAGGTCGGTAATCTTTTATCACAACCCTGAGCAGGAACTTCAGGCAAAGGCTTATCTGGAAGCGCTTACTCAGGCCGGGATATGGGAAGACCCAATCATTACTGAGATTGCCCCTTTCACCGTGTTCTATTCTGCCGAAGCCTACCATGATGATTATTACGCCAACAATCCGGGCAATGGTTATTGTAACATCGTGATTACGCCAAAAATTGAAAAGTTTGAAAAGGTTTTTGCTGATAAGTTGAAGTAAGAGGGGGCTGATATTCCACGCAAAGACCGCAAAGAGGGAGCCCGCAAAGACCGCAAAGTGAGTGCGTGTCTGTAAGCAGGTAAGACTATTAGTCCCTTTGCGTCCTTAGCGTATTTTGCCCTTTGCGCACTTTGCGAGAACCTTTCATGTGTAAGCCATTTCAAGTCCGACTAATTAAAATTAAAGACAAAAAAAAACCGCAGAAATTCCGCGGTTTTTTTTTGTGATTAGCAAATAAACTATTCTTCAGTTGCAGGAGCTTCTTCGCTGGTTTCTTCCTCAATTACTTCAGGAGCTACCTCCTCAACGACTACTTCTCTGGCTTTTTTAGCATCCTGTGCAGCCTTTACCTGAGCTTCCAGTTCGGCAGCTTTAATCTTGGCAATTTCAGCCGATCGGGCTTCGTTAACTAAAACTTCAGCTGCAAGTCTGGCTTTATGCTGCGTGCGGGTTTCGTCATTTTTTTCAAGGATTTTCGCAGCATGTTTGGCTTCTTTTTCTTTCTGCCATGCCTGGAATTTTACTTCGGCCTGAGCCTCCGTAAATGCACCTTTTTTTACTCCCTTTACAAGGTGATTTTTGTACAATACGCCGGTATACGACAGAATTGAACGTACGGTGTCAGTTGGCTGAGCACCATTTTGCAACCATGTGAGCGCTTTGTCTACATCAAGGTTGATTTCTGCTGGGTTATGTACCGGATTGTAAGTGCCAATCTTTTCTATAAATTTTCCATCCCGTGGTGCACGACCATCCGCTACAACGATATGATAAAAGGCAGCGCCTTTTTTACCATGTCGCGATAATCTTATCTTAGCTGGCATAACTAATTGTTATTTAATGATTAAAACTGTTTTTAAAAACGGCTGCAAAGATGCGGATAATTTCGGACAATTGAAAGAATTATCTTAATAAATATAATACTGATATCATGATCAGTATTTAGCCTCCTGTTTTGCCATTTGGAAGAAGAATTAAATCTGAATAGTTCCCAACAATCGCCTTCAAAGTTATTAACACGGTGAGTTCGTACAGGCATTTTATTTAACTTTGTAAGTTCAAAATGAAAATCATAAGTAGCATAAAATCAGTTCGATATAATATTGTCTATAGACGTACCCTCTGATTGTGCCCGAATCATTTTAACTCATTAATAATAGGAAATTTACTGCATGTTTTTAATTTTTGATACGGAAACCACCGGTTTACCACAGCGTTACGATGCACCTTTAACGGATTTTGACAATTGGCCACGCATGATTCAACTGGCCTGGCAATTGCATGATGAGATGGGTCATCTGATTGAAGTGCAAAATTTTATCATCAGGCCCGAAGGATTTGTGATACCGCGTGGATCAGAAAAAATTCATGGCATTTCTACCGAAAGAGCCTTGGAAGAGGGGTTTCCTCTGATAGAGGTGTTGAATAGGTTCAATAAAAGCCTCGAAAAGGCCGACGTAGTTTCAGGGCACAACATCGAATTTGATAACAGCATCCTGGGAGCCGAAATGCTACGTATGAACCTGGAAACTACTTTGTTTGATAAAACCATTGTAGATACCAAAGAAACATCTACCAATTACTGTGCTCTGCCGGGCGGCCGTGGTGGAAAGTATAAATGGCCCACTCTGGGTGAATTGCATTTAAAGCTTTTTAATGAATCGTTTGGTGCGGCTCACAACGCTTCGGCGGATGTACAAGCCACGGCCAGGTGCTTTTTTGAATTAATCCGACTGGGCATTATTACACCCGCCATACTGAAAATGGATTCAGATTTCATCCATCAATTTATCGAAGCAAGCGATGGCGTTGTTCAGTCGGTTGGATTTGAGTATGACTCCTATCATGAAGAAGATCCTGATGAGCCGGAAGATTTCTTTATTAAACCGGGCATCGTCTCCGATCGTGACACAGAAGCTCCGTTTACGCACCTGCATGTACACACCCAATATTCGGTGTTGGATGGATTGACCGATATCGGTGGGATGGTGAAGAAAGCCAAAGAAGATGGCATGACGGCACTGGCCATTACCGATCACGGGTATATGTATGGTGCAAAAAAGTTTCACCTGATGGCGACCATGGCCGGCTTGAAACCCATCATTGGTTGCGAAACATACGTGGCCCGGCGTGGCATGCACCTGAAAGAAATAAAAACGGATGGAAAAGGTTGGCACTTGGTATTGCTGGCTAAGAACCTGATCGGGTATAATAACCTGATGAAACTGGTCTCGGCTGCAGCCACTGAGGGATATTATTACCGTCCACGCGTTGATAAAGCATTGTTAAAAGAACACCATGAAGGGTTAATTGCCCTTACAGCCTGCCTGGGTGGTGAAATAGCCGATAAAATTGTGCATCAGGGAGAAGAAAAGGCTGAAGAAGCCTTGCTGGAATACAAAGAGATTTTTGGAGAGGACCTATACCTTGAAATCATGCGCCATCCCACCGGTGACCCGGAAATGGACAAAAAGGTATTCGATGACCAGCAATATGTAATCAAAGTGATGAAATCATTGTCTCTAAAACATCAGGTAAAACTGGTGGCTACCAATGATGTCCATTTTCTTAATTCCGACGATGCCGCGGCACACGACCAACTGATTTGCATTGGCACGGCCAAAGACCTGGATGACCCAAAAAGGTTTCGATATACCCGGCAGGAATGGTTTAAAACCAGGAGCGAAATGGCTGCCTTGTTTTCTGATCTGCCTGAGGCCCTTGACAATACACATGAGGTGGCCAATAAAATAGAGGTGTATGAACTCGACAAGAGTCCGATCATGCCCGAGTTTACCATTCCTGAGACATTCTCCGATGCCAATGATTACCTGAGGCATATTTCCTACGAAGGTGCTCAATGGCGGTATGGGGAAATCAGTGCTGAGATAGCCGAACGCATTGAGTTTGAGTTGGGAACAATTAAGTTCATGGGATTTCCCGATTATTTTCTTATCGTATGGGATTTCCTTAAAGCCGCCCGGGAGATGGGGGTGTCCGTGGGACCGGGAAGGGGCAGTGCGGCAGGTTCAGTGGTGTCGTATTGTTTGCGGATTACCGACATTGAACCCCTAAAATATAATTTGCTTTTTGAGCGGTTTCTAAATCCGGACCGCATCTCCATGCCGGATATCGACATCGATTTTGATGATGATGGTCGTGATAAAGTGCTCCATTGGGTGCGGGAGAAGTATGGCTCAAAGCGTGTTGCCCACTTGATTACTTTCGGAACCATGGCAGCAAAAATGGCCATTCGTGACGTGGCCAGGGTGCAAAAACTTCCGCTCTCCGAAGCAGACAGGTTATCAAAATTAATTCCCGAAGTTCCCGGAATTACTTTGGCCGAAGCCTTAAAACAGGTTCCTGAATTGAAATTTGAACTCGACAAAGGCAAACCCGAGGTGTCTTCGGTTATCCTGAATGCAATTAAACTTGAAGGCTCGGTAAGGAATACCGGTACACATGCCTGTGGCATTATCATCGGGCGCGAAGATCTCGATCATTACATTCCCGTAACCACGGTAAAGGACTCTGTGCTTGAATACGCTTCACAGTATGATGGCAAATTCATCGAGCCGGTGGGTCTGTTGAAGATGGATTTCCTTGGGTTGAAAACCCTTTCCATTATTAAGGACACGCTTAAGAACATTAATAAATCAAAGGGAATTGATTTAGATATGAATACCATCTCGTTTGAGGATGAGAAAACATATAAGTTATTTAGCAGGGGTGATACGGTGGCCTTGTTTCAGTTTGAGTCGGACGGCATGCGAAAGCACCTGAAGAACCTGAAACCTTCACGATTTGAAGATTTGATCGCCATGGTGGCTTTGTACCGCCCGGGCCCCATGGAGTATATCCCGAATTTCATCGATCGCAAAAACGGACGTGAAAAAATAGAATACGATGTGCCCGAAATGGCTGAATACCTCGAAGAAACCTACGGTATCACGGTTTATCAGGAGCAGGTGATGTTGCTTTCACGAAAACTTGGGGGCTTCACGCGTGGTGAATCAGATAGTTTGCGCAAGGCTATGGGAAAAAAGAAAATTGATGAAATGGAGAAGCTTAAAGCGCTTTTCCTTGAAGGATGTAAAGCCAATAACCTGCCTCTAGAGAAAGTTGAAAAAGTCTGGAAAGATTGGGAAGCTTTTGCCAAATATGCCTTTAATAAATCGCATGCCACCTGTTATGCTTATCTGGCTTACCAAACGGCCTTTCTGAAAGCCAATTACCGGGCCGAGTTTATGGCTGCCAACTTAAGCCGTAACCTAAACGACATTAAAAAGATAACCCACCTCATCAGCGAAACCAAACGCATGGGAATTGACGTGCTGCGGCCGGATGTCAACGAAAGTTCTATTGACTTTACCGTGACCAAAGACGGGATCATTCGGTTTGGACTGGGAGCTATTAAGGGTGTAGGGACTACTGCCGCGGAGCAAATGATAGAAGAACGCGAGAAAAACGGCCCTTTTACCAATGTATTTGATTTTGCCAAGCGGGTTAACCTGAAATCTGTAAACAAACGCAGCCTTGAAGCACTGGCCAAAGCAGGTGCCTTTGATGCTTTTGAAGGCACACACCGCGCTCAGTATTTCTTTCAGGAAAATGAAAATAGCGGAGTTTTTATAGAAAAAATCACACGGCACGGGGCTACCTTTCAGGAACAACGACAATCGCTGCAGGTGAACCTCTTTGGAGACATGGATGATCTGTCCATAAAAGATCCGGAATTGCCTGTTTGCGAGCACTGGACGGTTCATCAACAGTTGTTTTTCGAAAAAGAAGTTACTGGTTTCTATATCTCCGGCCACCCGCTCGATCCTTTTGCCATGACCATTAAAAGGTTCTGCAACATCACCATCGACGATTTGAGAAATAACATGGTCAACCTGAAAGGACACCAGGTTACTTTTGCCGGACTCATCACTTCTGTTACCCAACGAACATCAAAAAAAGGTTCACTTTACGGACAGTTTACCATTGAGGATTTTTCAGGCGACTTGTCGCTCACCTTGTTTAGTGAGGACTATTTAAAACGCAAACACTTGCTGGATGTTGGTAACAATGTATTTATTACGGCAAAAGTGGAAGAACGGAATCACCAGCCCGGGGTGATAGAGGTGAGACTTTCGGATATGACCTTGCTGACGGATGTCATGGCAAAACTGGCCGAATCGATTACTGTTTTTCTGCCGGCAAAAGAAGTGTCGGATGAAAGCATTAAACAGCTCCTTGGAATTGCTGCTGAAAACAAAGGAGGTTGTGCCTTAAAAATTGGGCTGGATGAAGAAGAAGAGAATATCCATCTGATATTGAAATCAGGTACAGTTAAAATTGATCCGGAAGCATTTGTAACGGCATTATCCGAGGAAGGGTCTTTCTCTTTTTCGATTCAGTAATTTTTAAATAAAATTTTAATCCCCCATAGGATTTCTCTGTATTTTTGCCTTTTTAAATTATTAACAAAAATACTAAACCATGGCATTGCAATTAACCGACGCTACGTTCGAATCACTGGTGTTAAAATCTGATAAACCCGTAATTGTAGATTTTTGGGCAGTATGGTGTGGACCTTGCCGCATTGTTGGCCCCATTGTTGAAGAAATTGGAGAAGAATTTGCTGATACGGCGGTTGTTGGGAAACTCGATGTTGACCACAATCCGGAGGTAGCCCGTAAATATGGTATCCGGAACATTCCTACCATTCTGTTTTTTAAAAATGGTGAAGTGGTCGATAAGCAAGTGGGAGCCGTACCTAAACAGGTGCTTGTTTCTAAATTGGAATCATTGCTTTAATTCTCTTTAAATAACTGTTTAAAAGGCTGTTAATTGACAGCCTTTTAATTTATCATCCCATTTGATTTTTGGAAACGCATATTCAACATACGAAAATTGAGGCCTTTAACTCATTGGAGTTAATTGCCAGGCAAGCTGTAGAAGGTTTTATTACCGGCCTGCACAAGAGCCCGTTTCATGGATTTTCGGTTGAATTTGCCGAACACCGTCAATACAATGCGGGAGAATCGACCCGGTTTGTCGACTGGAAACTCTATGGCAAAACGGATAAGCTCTATACAAAGCGATTCGAAGAGGAAACAAACCTGCGTTGTCAACTGGTCATCGATCGTTCCTCTTCAATGTATTTTCCTGTTTTAAATTCACCTACCCCCGAGCACCCCAACAAGATTTTGTTTTCGGTGTATGCCGCCGCTGCCCTGGCAACACTCATGAAAAAACAGAGAGATGCTTTTGGTCTGACTTGTTTCTCCGATCACATGGACACCCACACACAGGTCCGTTCGAGTATGGTGCATTACCAGTATCTATTGACCGAACTTGAAAAGCTATTGCGTTTCGACCAACCAGAAAAAGGTGTTGCTACCGATATTGCGGGCTCGTTACATCATCTGGCCGAAATGATTCATCAGCGCTCATTGGTCATAATCTTCAGCGATATGATGGATCAGACAGAAAACCAGGACATGAATTTTTCAGCACTTCAGCACCTGAAACATGCCAAACATGAAGTCATTTTGTTTCATGTAAAGGACAAGAACCTGGAGGAAAACCTGAACTTTGATAACCGTCCATACAGATTTGTTGATATGGAGACGGAAGAGGTGATCAAGCTAAATCCCATGGAGATCAAAGAAAACTACCAAAAGATGGCCAGGAATTCACGCATTGAACTCGAGCAACGCTGCGGCCGTTATGGCATCGATTATGTGGAAGCAGATGTAAACCAAGGTTTTGAAGGTATTTTACTGCCCTATTTTTTTAAGCGTCAAAAGCTATATTGATGAAATCCATTGCATTGCGGCTTTAGCCCGATGCATTCATGTTGCCATGATCTCATTACATCCCCACTTCAATTTTCATCACAGTTTAATCTTTACTTCTGCTTTTACCTCAGTTTTGTATCGTCCAATAATTTCATCTGCCCCTGAACCAATGGTGGTTTTGTTAAAATAAGTCGTGCGTGCTAACCTGAGCCAGAAATTGATCCGGTCGTTAAACTTCCATTTGGCCATCAGGTAAATACGCTGTCCGTCATCATAAAACGAGGGAATGCTAAAGGCATAAAGCACATCGTTTTCATAGGTGTAAATACGCGAATCGTAGCCATCGGTGCCAAACAATGCATAGCGAAAGGTAAACTCAACCGGGAATTTTTCGGATCGGAACAAAATATCCTGATACAACATGTATCCATTTTCCGAAGGATTGTTTTCCTTCTCAAAAAACACCACATCCAGCCTGTTTTTAAAAGTGACCGAAGGCCAAACCTCATAGGATATAAAAAACCTGAAATCATTTCTTCTTACACGTGCAAGCGTCTTGGTGTAGTCATACGGAAACTGAAAATTTTCCTGTTTGTCTTTAAAACGCATTTTAAAATAAGCATTGTACTTTTGGGCTGGTGAGAAAGTTAGCTGCATCAGGTAATCATGCCCTGAAGAAGGGCCATCCACCCGGTATTTGATCCATGGAAACTGAAAGTGGTCGATATACCCCGTCAGGTTGAGCGATTTTGAAATTAAGGCTTTAAACCCAATGTATAAGCCCTGTTCGTTGACGAGTGAACTACTTTCGTAGAATGGATTTGAGTACAGATTTTGATAGTCGATTCCGTAATTATGGTACAACATGGTGACAATCAACCGGTCAGAAAGAAAGGTGTTTACACCTGCCAATCCTGCTTTTCCACCATTCGATGACATGGAGAACTCACCAAAAACATTGAATTTGTTGAGGTTGAGGTTTGCATCAATACCATAATTGGTCAATGAAATCCCCGTGAAGTTAAAAGTTTTGTAGACTTCTGTGGCCGGGGCAATGGATGTCCCCAAAGTGGTTTGATAGGAAGTCAGGCCGATTTGCACAATACTGCTTTGATAGCTTGCATGTGCTCCGTAAGCCGTTATTTTTAGAGATCGTTTGTCGATTAATTCGTTGATGGTGCGGTGCAATCCCGTTTCGATGATGGAAGTAACGCCCTCATCCTGGTCCACCGCATCGCGCTCGATGTTGCTGTCGACTTTGTTTGATGAATAAAAGGTAGTAAAGCGGATATTTTTATATCCAAGTGTGATGGCGGCACCCCGAAAAAACCGGTTCTCGTTGGAGGAGCTGTTGGCACGGATGCCCCGCCCGAATTTCTTTAGCTGGACACCATCGGCTGATTTCCCAAACGAAAGTCCACTCCAGAGCGTGAGCCCCTGACCGAATTCGAGGTGATAGTCACCAAGAGCTACCTGTTTGATCAATCCGGGTGTCTCTGCATACAAAAAGGCGCTGATAAAGTCGAAACCCGGGGTGATCTTATCTCCAATCAATCGCTTTAGTGTGTCGGGTAGCGGTCCTTTCGACATCAGTTCGCCCGGATCTTTGTCGAGTGTAAAACCAAACCTGATCTGGTTCTTGAAATTAAAGGCATATCGGGCAAAATATTTTTGTGGCGATCCCAAATAGGTAGATCCCGGATAGTCGATCGCCGAATCGACGGGGATTTTATAGCCGGCCCGTTGTTCTAATACTTGTTCGTAGCGCATCAAAAGTTGATGGCTCCCAAATCGAAAAGCGTTTTTTAAGTCGGGCAATTTTTTGGCTTCCGATGAGCCAACCACCACAAAAGGCAGCATGTTATTAATGGTTTCTTCGTCGAATCCCGGTATGTTTTGCAACTCATAAATAAACGACATCCAGTTGAACAACCTGATGGTTAACCTCAGGTTGTTCAACTGGATGTCGTTTATCAGGTAAAGTGTACGCAGTTCCTGTATCTCGTTGCCATTGAGGTTGATGGGGTTTTTGGCGTAATACAGATAATCTTCAAGCAAGTCGCTGTAGTCGAGCTCTAAATCCGACTTTTCGGCCAGATTTTCGAGTTGGTCGGTAATAAATTCGATGTTCACCACATTGGAAGTGTCGGGTTGTTGAGCTGTACCTCGTTGTGAAATGAACAGACTCAGAGGAATCAGTAGAGTCCAAAGCGGAAAACCACAGAGATATATGTGAATCTGTTTCATGGATTAAAACTGAAATAATAAAGAAGCCTGCGGTGAAAAGCCAAGTGATTCGTGCATGGTGGCTGCAATGTCGAAGACAAAAGACTTCGACTTAAATCCAAATCCGAGGGTGAAAATTTCAATTTTAGTACTGGTTCCGGCCCGTATAAAAAACCGGTCTTTAATGGCATATTCCATCCCGCCTCTGGCGATAACAGGCCTGACCGAGGTGTTTTTCTCCACTTCGGCTGTTGCCACAAATTGAGGCGATAGTTTCCACTTGATCCCAAAACGGTAAATGGCCTGGATTTTTTCACTGTCGTAATCGGCCAACTTTACCCGGATGGGATTAAACGCCCATACGCCGATGGTAAGCTGTTCATTCACATCACTTTGAACCCCCAGTTCGAAGGTTACACTTCCTTTTTTTCCATAGTTGTCACCCAGCGTGGTTTGCAGATAGTCGAGCTGTAATCCTATCCGAAGATAGTCGGCAAAACTACGGGCGTAAACCAGTCCAACCTTTTGCTCATTGTAGAGATTGAATCCGTGGTGTTGGTACGATAGGCCCATAACGCCCATCCTGGTAGGCAGAATAAAACCAATACTTTTGGAACTGAGTTCTTTAAGCGAGAACCTGTTTTCGTAGGAAATCCCGACGGAAATCCGGTCGAAGAGTGCAATGCCGGCCTGGTTGTTCATGAGGCCCCAAAAATCGTTCATGGCAACTGAGGTTCGTCCCATCCCCGCCTGACGGGCACCAACGGCTTGCAGGTCACCAGTGGCATAGAGATTTAGGTGAAAAATGAACGGAAGCAGGATGATGTAAAGCCATTTTTGAGTATCGTGTTTCATGGGTCAATATTTTGGAGAAAAAATCGGGAAGCAATTTTTCTTTTTACTTTAGCACCCTAAAAGTACAAAAAATTCTATATCCTGAAAAAATGAAAGAACAAATTATACAATTTCTTTCCGAATTGAAAGAAAATAACAACAGAGACTGGTTTTTGGACCATAAAACTGCATACGATGAAGTGAGAGCTGAGTTTTTGTTGACTGTCGATCAGTTGATTTTGTTGTTGGCGAGATCGAATCCTGCCTATGCTCAATTGAAAGCCAAGGACACGGTTTTTCGCATCAACCGCGACATACGGTTCAGCAAAGATAAATCACCCTACAAAACACAGTTTGGTTCTTACCTGGCTGCCGGAGGAAGGAAATCTCCTTTGGGAGGTCATTATTTACATGTGGAACCCGGAAATTGTTTTCTGGCAGGAGGAGTGTATTGTCCCACGCCCGAAAATCTGAAAGCCTTGCGCTCGGAAATTTATTTCAACCTGCCAGGGTTTGAAAAAATAGTAAAGGCTCCGGAGTTCGTTCAGCTTTTCGGGGAAATACAAGGCGACAAATTAAAGAAACCTCCGGTGGGTTTCCCAAAGGATTTTGAGGGAATCGACTACCTGAAATTTAAAGATTATACACTTATACATCGCATTCAGGATGAAGAATTTTATGCTCCTGATTATCTTGAGAAAGCCGTCGTGGTGTTTGAGGCCATGAATCCATTCAACCAATTTCTAAACCAGGGGATGGCCAACAAACCTGATGCGCTATAAAACCGGATGTGCCAGTTTGTATACCGGTGAAGTTGGCTTTATAAGCTGATCAACCTGTTTGAATTCCAGAAAAATATGGGTGGCTCCAAAACTATAGGGGGCAATTTCGTAGCTGTTGTACACAAATCCAATTCCATTACCGTTGATGTAGAGGTTGTGATTTGGCAGGATGCGGTCGACGAAGAAGCCTGCCTGTTTCAGCAAGGTGTCGTCAGGAATTTCGAAGTCGTTTCTGAGCTTTTTTGTCAATAATTGAGAAAGCAGGGTGTCGGCACCTTCCATAAACACATCCTGATAGGTGATGGGTGTTCCATCGTTCAGGTTGACAATCCGGTACGAAGTATTGCTCATGCCATGGGCGCCTCCGGTATAGGCGTAACGCTCAAATTCGAGGCATAACACATTGTTTGAATTGTAGGTAACGCCCATGCCGATTTGTTTTTCCCAGCTAAAGGAGTGCCCGCCTGTTTCAAGCCATTGTGCATTTTGTTCGCGGTAATTTTTGTAAAATTCCTTTTCAAAGGCCATCAGCATGGAGTCGGGTACCAAAGCAACCAAACCCTCACCAAAAAAGGAAGATGTTATGGTTTTTAGTACCGAATCGGCAACTGGTGGGTTGGCATACCCCGTTTTGGGATAAATTAAAGTGAGTTCGATATGGGCAGTGGGTGAATTTTTATCCTTCGGATCGAGCATGGTTTCTGAGTGAAGAAAACTCACATCAAAAGCCATGCTTCCTTGTGGATACTTTGCGTTAAGGACAAAACCGATCGACTGCTCTTCGGGATTTGTCCAAACACCTGAAAACTGTTCTGAAGTTAAAACACTTTTAAAAGCGTTCGTTTTCCGGCCAAATTCTTTTAAATAGGTCGAGTCATTTTTTGCCTGCCCTGAAAGTGTCAATGTTTCAATCATCTTTGTGCCGCTGGTTCCATATTGAAAATTTCCCGAAACCTGATTAAAACTGCGAATCAGATTAACAGATAAGGTCAATTGATCACCAATTGAGCCTTCATACCGGCCGTAAAAGAGCTGGGGTGAATGTTGTACCTGTGCCTGTGCGGAGACGCTAAACAGGAAAGCAATGAATCCGAATAATATTCTTTTGTTCATGATCACAGTGGTTTTGCATGATGATGGTATTCCTCGGCAAATCTATGGATTATTAGTGAAAGGGATTCGTCACTTTGCCAAATCTGAAATTTAAAATGGATACACAGATCAATTGTACTATTTTTGTTTTTTTGAGAATCATATGTGCAATACCGATCAGTATTTAACAATCAGGGAGCAGGGGCAAGGCCTATATAAAGAAAAGGGGAGTAAATTTATTTCTATTGCAGTTCATGTTGAGTCGGAGGAAGAGGTGAAAGCAAGCCTGTTGAACATTAAAAAGCAATACCACGATGCGCGTCACCACTGTTATGCCTATCGTTTGGGGGTTACGGAAGAACTTGTTCGGAGCAGTGATGATGGTGAACCATCGGGAACTGCTGGCAAGCCCATCTTAAACCAAATCTATTCTTATGAAATGTATCATGCTTTGGTGGTTGTGGTCAGGTATTTTGGCGGGACCAAATTAGGGGTAAGTGGGTTGGTGACCGCCTACAAAACTGTAGCCCGCGAAGCCCTGGAAAGTGCCGGAAAAGAGGTTAAGTTTTTAACTGTCAGATTTCAGCTTGTGATGGATTATCCGATGGTGGATCAGGTAATGCGTTTGATAAAGGAGGAGAATTTAACTGTGGTAAAACAAGAATTTGAAATGAGATGTAAATTTATTATTGAAGTTCGTGTGGGACAAAAAAATTTTGTACTTTCACGCATTGCATTATGGCATGACGTTGAGCTAAAAGAATTGTAAATCAATAATATAACATTTTTTTCTAAATACTGATCGTTATACAACAATAAAACTAAATTGTCAATACATCTACCTATTTTTTTTTCACTTTTTTTAGCACATTTTTGTTAATTCAATTGAGGGACGTTCCACCCGTAATTGGTTACTTGGTATGTAGGGTTTTAGGAGAAATTGTATTGGTAAAAGGATACTTATTGTAATAGTTTTGCGAAATGATGAAAAGAAAAGCTGATGAATTGTGGTCTCGTTGTTTGTCCGTGATCAAAGACAATGTTCCGGTACAGAATTTTAAAACATGGTTTGAGCCTATCGTTCCGATAAAGCTTGAAAACGACATTTTGACCATCCAGGTTCCGAGCCAGTTTTTTTATGAATGGCTCGAAGAACACTATATTGTTTTGATCAGAAAGACTATCAGAAAGGAACTTGGCCCTTCAGGAAGGCTGGAATATAGTGTCATCATGGATAGCAACTACGATAATTCAATTCCGTATTCAGTAAACTACCCTACCACAAATAGAAAAGATACCATTAATAAATCTATGTCGATGCCACTTGATTTAAATAAAGGAAAGTCGCGTGATATTCCAAATCCATTTATCATCCCCGGCCTCAAAAAAATTAAAGTTGATTCACAACTCGTTGATAGTTTGTCATTTGAAAACTATATCGAAGGTGATTGCAACCGTCTTGCCCGTTCCGCCGGATGGGCCATCGCCGAAAATCCGGGCAAAACTGCCTTTAACCCATTGCTGATTTATAGCCAGGTGGGGCTCGGTAAAACGCATCTCGCACACGCCATTGGTCTTCAGGTAAAGCAAAACGACCCCAATAAAATTGTATTGTATGTTAAAACCGATCAGTTCATTAACCAGTTTATTGATTCGGTCAGAAACAACAATCAAAACGATTTTGTCCATTTCTATCAAATGATTGACGTGCTGATAATGGATGATATTGAGTTTTTGGCCAACAAGGAAAAAACCCAGGATGTTTTCTTTCATATTTTTAACCACCTGCATCAAAACAATAAGCAACTTGTTTTGACTTGTGACAAACCTCCTGTTGAGCTAAAAGGTTTGGAACCAAGGTTGTTATCGAGATTTAAATGGGGTCTGGCCGCCGATTTGCAGATGCCCGACCTGGAGACACGCATTGCTATTTTACAAAAGAAACTTTATAAAGATGGAATTCAGATGCCGTATGAGGTCATCGAATATATCGCTTATAGCATTACTACCAGCATTCGCGAAATGGAAGGAGCACTTATATCTATTTTGGCTCAATCGACTCTAAATAAAAAGGCCATTACCCTTGAACTCGCAAAACAGATGATTGATACCTTTGTTAAAAGTGCCAACCGGGAGATCTCAATCGACTTTATACAGAAGGTGGTTTGCGATTATTTTAGTATCGCGTTGGAAACCATCAATTCAAAAACGCGGAAAAGGGAAATAGTACAGGCCAGGCAATTGGCAATGTATTTTTCGAAAAAACATACTAAAAACTCATTGGCCACCATTGGGCTGCACTGTGGCAATAAGGACCATGCCACCGTGTTGCACGCATGTCGTACCGTACATAACCTCACAGAAACAGATAAGCAATTCAGGGTTTACGTGGATGATATCGACAAGAAATTGAAATTGTAGCATCATTCACTGGTCTGAACCTTGTGCTTGAAAAATCAGATCGAATGTAGTACCTTTACGCGACTTCAATTTAAATGCGAGACCATGAATATTTTGTTTGTATCCACGGGTAACCTTTGCCGCTCACCCCTCGCCGGGGCGATACTTAAAAAGAAATTTGCCGATCACCGGATCAATGGGGAAGTCGATTCAGCCGGGTTTGAGTCGTTTAACATAAATGAACCCCCTCACACCAAAGCCATTGAAATAGGGAAGCGACATGGTGTTGAAGTTAACGGGAAAGCACGTCTGTTTGTCAAAGACGATTTCATCCGCTTCGACAGAATATTGGTAATGGATGTCCTTAGCTATGATGAAGTGATGGACTTGACACGTTCCGATAAAAAGCAGAAAAAGGTTGATTATCTGATGAATGTCCTTCATCCGGGAAAAAATGAGATTATTGCAGATCCCGTAGATAGTGGAATGAGTGATTGCGTAGTGATTTTTAAGTTGTTTGATAAAATTACTGATAAGCTGATCGAAGAATTGAAATAGCGTGCAAAATCAAATCCCTTCATCCCAGGAAATTCTCGAAGCCCGGAGCCGCATAAATCCGTATATTCACCGTACCCCTGTAATTACTAGTTCTCTTATCAACAGATGGGTAGGAAATGAGTTGTTCTTTAAATGCGAAAACTTTCAAAAAGCCGGGGCTTTTAAAAGTCGGGGAGCGGTGAATGCCATTTTATGCCTTACCCCCTTTCAAAGGGAACTTGGAGTGGCAACCCATTCATCGGGCAATCATGCACAAGCGTTGGCCAGGGCTGCCCAACTTTTTAATATTCCTGCCTATGTCGTTATGCCAAACAATGCTCCAAAGGTAAAAATCGCGGCAGTAAAAGACTATGGAGGCCTCATCACCTTTTGTGAACCTACGCTCGAAGCCAGAGAATCTACTTTAAAACGAGTGATCGCTAAAACCGGGGCAAACGAAATACATCCTTACGATAATTATTCTGTTATTGCCGGACAGGCGACAGCTGCCGCCGAATTATTTGAACAGGCACCCTTACTCGATTACCTTCTATGCCCGGTAGGTGGCGGCGGCTTGCTCAGTGGTACGGCCCTTTCGAGTGCGTATTTCTCTTCTAAAACAAAAGTAATTGCTTGTGAGCCAGCAGGTGCTGATGATGCATTCAGGTCGTTTAGTTCCGGCAAAATTGTACCAAGCCTGCATCCCAAAACCATTGCCGATGGTTTGCTTACCTCACTTGGTGGACGGAATTTCCCAATTATTATAAAATATGTTTTTGAAGTGGTTACCGTGAGCGAGGAAGCCATTGTGGATGCAATGCGACTTCTGTACGAGCGGGCAAAGATTGTGGTTGAACCTTCTTCCGCAGTACCCCTGGCAGCCTTGCTCGAAAATAAAATTTCTGCTAAGAATAGTAAAATTGGTATTATTTTATCAGGTGGGAACGTTGATCTGGCCAATTTGCCATTTTAAATAAGTTAAAAACTAGTTTTTATGCAACCAGCTATGCCCAGAGGTAAAATTTACCTCATCCCTACCACATTAGGTAGTTACGACACCTCCGAACAGGTGTTGCCATCCTATAATATCCAAATCATCTTCGGTCTAACTGAGTTTATTGTTGAGCAAGTGCGCACTTCGCGCAGGTTTTTAAGTTTTATAAAACATCCCGTACCCATCGACCAATTGGTTTTTCATGAATTGAACAAAACCACCTTGCATAAAGATATCAGTCAATACCTTAAGTCGATACAAGAGGGGAAATCCATTGGCTTGCTCTCTGAAGCGGGAACCCCGTGTGTTGCAGATCCGGGGGCCAAGGTAGTGGAGATGGCTCAGGAAAGGGGATATGCTGTAGTTCCGCTGGTTGGGCCAAACAGTTTGATTCTGGCATTAATGGGATCGGGATTTAACGGGCAGCACTTTATTTTTCACGGGTATCTTCCCATCGACAAAAATGAATTAATAAAGAAAATACACGAAATGGAAGGGAATATTTTTAGACGAAGCCAAACCCAACTGTTTATAGAAACCCCGTTTAGAAATGATGCCATGTTCGATACACTCGTAAATAACTGTCAGCCTGTAACCAAACTGTGTGTCGCGACTGATATCACGTTATCAACCGAAACAATTGTAACCAAAACGATTGCGCTGTGGAAAAAAGAAAAACCGGACTTACATAAAAAGCCAACGGTTTTTCTTCTCTATAAATAATCGGTTATATTAATGGTGATGGCCACCACTTCCGTGAACATGTCCATGATTTAGTTCTTCATGGCTGGCACCGCGGACTTCCAGCACTGTCCCTGAAAAGTGCAGTTTTTTCCCAGCAAGCGGGTGGTTAAAATCCATTTTTACTTTTTCATCTCCAATCTCTAAAATGAGACCTTCGAGTGGATTGCCATCCTGGTCCTGCATTGTTAAAACTTTCCCGATAGCAACCAATTCACTGTCGAATTTTCCATCGACCATAAAAATTTCTTTTTCCAAATCCAAAATGGCCTCAGGAGATTCAACCCCGTAACCTTCTTCAGGGGTCAGTGGGAATGCGAAAGTGTCGCCTGCTTTTAATCCATTCAGGTTTTTTTCGAACGCGGGTAGTAATGATCCGTTTCCAAATAAATGTACAAATGGTCTGTCGGTATCAACCTGCTGGATGATTTCACCATTTTCATCGTCCGACTTTAGAACGTAAGTCATTGTAACTACTTTGTTGTTACTAATTTTCATATTTTCATTTTTTGTGATTGATTTCACCATTTGAAATACCGGTACATTTTAGGGCCAATATTTCCAAAACAGATTGTGTCGTCAACCGATGGTATAAATAGTTGGGCGGCAAAAGTACAAAATATCTAAAATAGTGCTTTTTTTATTTAATATTGTGCTATTTTTATTGTGTCCAATTAATCCTCATTTTAATTTAAATGAAACCCGGAAAAATCGTATTAAACCTGATTATTATGTGCTTTTTGCTTTCAGGTTGTGCCGTTCAGCACACAAATGGTTATCATGATGATTTTGCCAATGGTCGATACGATAGTGAGTTTCCTTCCACTTCTATTTCTGAAAGCCTCGACATGATATCCGAGTCGGTGAAGAAGCTTGACTGTATTGCATTTTATGCCACCTATGCATTTAATCCTGAAGATAGAATTCGACGAAATATGATTTCAGAGGAAATAATTAACAAGCATTCAATAAGCCAAACGATATCGAATGAATCAGTAAGCGGTACGGCTACCATTGTGTATCACAGGAACAATTTGGTTGGGCTAATCACTTGTGCACATGTAATTGAATTTCCCGACTCCTTATTTACATGGAGTACAAAGTATCCGGATGCTTTGGCAACTGTTTCGGTAATTGTTAAACAACAAACCTATGTTACCGGATTACCCGACGGAGAACCTGTTGAAATTGTTGCGATGGATAAAGTGAAGGATATTGCCTTGTTATCACGAAAACTTACATCAACTATTTCACCGGTACAGGTACTTCATTATCCCATTGGAAATACCTCGCTTTTTGAGTGGGGATCGGTTGTATATATTGTTGGATATCCTATTGGTAACCTGATGGTAACCAAGGCTCTGGTTAGCAATCCAAAAAAAAATAACAAAGGTTTCTTTCTAACAGATGCACTCTATAACCATGGTATCAGTGGGAGTCCGGTATTTGCCATCAAAGATGGATTGCCTAACATGGAATGGGTGGGTATGGCTTCCTCGACGTCATCAACTGATCTGCTTATCGTTAAACCTGCGACAGACAAGGATAATTTGCAGATTGGAAATCAGCCTTACGATGGGGATGTTTTCCTTGAAAAAGTTAAATTAATTAACTACGGAGTTACTTATAGTATATCTATTGAAGAAATTGTTACTTTTATCCGCCGAAATAGAGCTGCTATAGAGAAGATTGGGTTTGATTTTGATACATACTTCCAGTAAAAAATAAGATACATTGAGTAAAAAAAATATTCCATTAGATATTAGGTTCGAGACTTGCCGCATAGGAGTTGGAAAGCGCACTTTTGATATTGTATTTTCGCTTATCGCCCTCATCGTTTTTTTCCCCTTTGGTCTATTAATGGCTCTGGCTATTAAGCTGGATTCAAAAGGTCCGGTTTTTTATGTTACGCAAAGGGTTGGTACAGGTTACGATTTGTTTGATTTCTATAAGTTTCGTACCATGTTTAAAAATGCTGATCAGCAACGATCACAACTTTCTGACATGAACCAATACTTGATTTCGCATAAAAAGAGCGGAATCGGATTTTCTACCATTTCTGTTTGCCCTGATTGCATCCCGGGAGGCAAAACGTGTTCACCGATATTGTTTATCGATGGAGTAGAGATTTGTGAAAATCAATACCTGCGCAACAAGCGTGAAAAATTGCTTCATTCAGCATTTTTTAAAGTGAAAAACGATCCGCGGATTACCCGTGTAGGGAGGATTATGAGGACGATTCATTTGGATGAATTTCCGCAGTTTTACAATGTGTTGAAAGGGGACATGTCTATCGTTGGTAACCGTCCGCTGCCTTTGTATGAAGCCGAAAAATTAACAACGGATGAATGGTCGTATCGTTTTTTGGCGCCGGCAGGTATTACAGGACTTTGGCAGGTAAGCAATGAAGAAAACCTGGAGGCAGAAGAGCGTATCCGTCTCGATAATCAATATTCTATGGTGTCGGGACCTTGGACTGATTTGCTGATAATTCTTAAAACCATTCCACGCTTATTCAGTTTCAAGAAAAAATTTTAATGGCAGCACTGCTTTGCATTCAATTGGGAGGTGAATTTTAACGAACTTCTACCTGAGATGCGGTTGTAAATGGTTTAGTAAGTCCCAAAATATTTTCTTATAAACCATTCGAAGGAAAGCAGGAAAACAAGAAGTATGAATATTGCCGGCATCGATTCGAGTTCAACCAATTTTGTTTCGTAGTTAATACTGCTTTTCAGGTTTTTATTCTTTACAAGTTGTGCAATTTGATCCAATTGATTCGGATAAATGACGGCACCGTCATGTAGCTCGGCAAGTTGGTATAAAACCCGGTGGTTTGCACGGGTGACCATGGTCTCGGACAGCATACCCGTAACGACAAATTCTCCGGTTTCAGTCCAATTTTTACCCTGACAGTTAGCGGTTGATGTATAGCGATAAATTCCTTCGGGCAGATGACCCAGGTCAAGTTTGTATCCTGCTCCTTCGGCTGAAAACAGGTAATGAAAGTGTTCGCCGGATTCGTTTATCAGGGTGAGTGGGATTTCTTCTGAATTTATTTGCTCGAAACTGGCGTTGAAACACTCTGCTCGTAAAACAACGGGATCGAAAATCTTAAAGTCATCCCGGACAATGATTTTAAAGGGCCGTCTGTCGGTTTTTGAAATTAAAAATTGAACACTCTTATTCAGAAAAGTATTGAAAGCGTTGTAATTACCCGTTTTTAAGTAATCGTACATGCGCCAACGCCAAAGCCCTTCACCGGTAATTGCACCTGTTTTTCTTTCAGGAGTTTGATAAAAAAGCACCATTGGTAATTCGGTGGCGAACCCTTTTATGGTCTGAGTACAGAAAATTATGGAAGAGGGATTGGTTTGGTAACTTCCCAAAGGAACCGAAAGAGGTGGAAACTGGTTGAACTCCTTTTGATCCTCACCCGAGACAGTAAACAGGCTGAATGCAGGATTGAATTGGGCAATGGCCTCATCAGTCCTGTTAGCGGTGCTTAAAATTTTTAAACCTCCAAAGTATCTGTTAAATACTGACACTTCACTTTGATTTCCTAAGATAAAAAGGGTTGGCAGATGGGCATTTGAAATTTGATCCAACACCCCGGAAGCCCCGTGACCCTTAGCCGGAAGTTGATGCAGGATAACCAAATCAAAATCAGACGGGTTGCCCTTAAAATCAGGGATATAAGCAGTGGTAACCTCCAGGTTTTTGTTGGTTTTTAAAGTTTGATGTATGGCTGCTACATCCGGATGAGGTGAAAAGGCCAGCAGGAGAATCTTTTGCTTACTTTCGATCACATCAAGAAATATGTTGCGGGAATTGTTGTCGGTGTTGAGTTCTCCCTCAAAGTCATCTATTACAATTTGAATGCGATGTTTACCAGCTTTGTCAGCTACGATGGGAACAGTAACCGTTTGGGTTACACGCGTTGTTTTAACAGGATAATTTTGAGAATAGCTTGTTTTTCCAAATCCGGAAACAGTTAAATGAAGCTGTTGACCCATCAATTTCGTCGCTTCAAAGGTTATTTCTACGGGCACTATGTCGTTTAGAAACGCGGTATTGTTCATCCGGATTTCTTTTATTGAAGCATCTGCTTTTTCTGAAGTATCGCCCATGGCTACCGAAATAATAGGTATTTGTAGGTTTTGAGCCAAGTAGGCCGGATCGAACCCCGCATTGTAATTTCCATCACCTATCAATAAAATCAAACCAGTGTTTTCCCCTGTCCATGCCGAATTTACAAAATCGAAAAAAGCTCCGTAATCTGAATTTCCATCCGAAAAGTCTGGCTTATCACCAGCGGTGATCTCGTTGCCAAATAAAAAGGATACCACCTCGGCATTTTCGCCCAGCAGTGACAGGGTATTGGTTAACTGCTGTTGAAATTCGTTTTTATAATACAGCGAGTCGCCCGTTTGGATCATAGAAGCTGAATTGTCGATGCCGACAATGATTACCGGTTTTTCAATATGCTTTATGTTCGATTTTAAATAGGGAGAAAGCAATAAAAAGGCCAGCAAGCTTACAGACAAAAACCTGACGATGAATAGGATAACCGTTATTGAGGTACTGAGTTTGTTCTTCCTGTTATAAAAGTATAATATAGCAGCGAAAGCCAATCCTGTTGCCAAAACCGGAATGATGCTCCACCACGAATAAGAAATGATCAGGTCGTTCGCCCACATAAACAAGATTTACTGCAAAAGTACTGAAATGCCTGCTTATGTTCATATAAAAAAAGCATGAACAATTTGTTCACGGTTTTTATATGATTTCAATTATTTCTCAGGTATCCATACCACCACAAACATTGATTACCTGGCCAGAGACGTATGATGAAAGGTCGGAGGCCAAAAAGACGGCTACGTTGGCCACGTCTTCGGGTTGCCCTGCACGGCGCAATGGAATGTTCTTTATCCACTCGTCACGCACTTCATCCGAAAGTTTATGCGTCATCTCGGTTTGAATAAAACCCGGAGCAATGGCATTGCAACGGATATTTCTCGATCCCAACTCCTGGGCGATTGATTTGGTAAATCCAATCAATCCTGCTTTAGAAGCCGAGTAATTCGATTGTCCGGCATTTCCACTCACACCTACCACAGAGCTCATGTTGATAATCGAACCGGAGCGTTGTTTCATCATGACGCGTTGAACGGCTTTGGTCAGGATAAACGCCGATTTAAGATTAACCGTTAGCACCATGTCCCAGTCCTTTTCCTGCATGCGCATCAATAGATTGTCGCGCGTAATACCGGCATTATTGATGAGGATGTCGATCGTACCAAAGTCCGCAACTACCTGATCGATTAGCTTTTCACCGTCATCGAAAATGGCGGCATTGGAGGCATATCCTTTTGCTTTTACACCCAGTGCGGCAATCTCGGCTTCTGTAGCCATCATGTTGTCGTCGTGGTTTAAATCTGAAAATGCAACATTCGCACCCTCACTGGCAAACTTCAGCGCGATGGCTTTTCCAATTCCTCTGGCCGCTCCCGTGATAAGGGCTGTTTTACCTGCTAATAACTTCATTTTTTTATTGTTTAGATTCAGTCGCCAAATATAGTACAATATCTATAAAAAGGAATCGGTCTAAATCCATGGCCATGTAAAGGTGTCTTTTCATTTTCCTTCCTATCTTTGCTGCTGTTGATTAACCCTTCAAAATGAAAACAATTTTAATTACCGGAGCTACCGATGGTATTGGAAAACAGACCGCAAAATTAATCAGTGCTCAGGGGTTGAGGGTGATTATACATGGACGGAACGCTCAAAAGGTTAATCAAACGGTGGATGAGCTCAAACGACAGGATATTCATGCCAATATCGAGTATTTGATAGCCGACTTCGAGGATTTTAATAGCATCGACCAACTGATTGATGATTTGCATAAAAAACAGCTTAAGCCAGATATCCTGTTAAATAACGCTGGAATAATAGAACTCAACCGGGAGATTTTGCCCAATGGAATTGAGAAAACATTCATGGTCAATTACCTGGCTTCTTATTATCTTACACGACGGCTCATGCCGGTTTTGCTCCAATCGACAAATCCAAGAGTTATAAACGTGAGTTCCATGGCTCAGGCACGAACCATCGATTTTGATAACCTGACAGGGAAAAAAAATTTTGACGGTTACGAATCATACGCGCTTTCAAAACTGTGTAATGTATTATTTACATATAAGTTACATCGCAAATTTGGCGATTCGGGTTTGAAGGTAGTCTGTCTTCATCCCGGCATGATCAATACCAAATTACTGCGTACCGGTTGGGGTTCCGGTGGTGCAACGGTTGAACTGGGTGCAAAACATGAAGTGTTTGCCGCATTAAGTGCAGAAATGCCTGAATTTAACGGTCAGTATCTGTTGAATAGCCGTCCTTCAAAATCGGTAGCAATTTCCTACGACACCAGGGTTCAGGATCGTCTGTGGCAAATAAGCGCTAAATTGACAGGGTTGGATGAGGATGGCTGAGGTTTCATAAGAAATTCAAAAAGAAGTTCAGTCTAAAAGGGTGAATCATGAAAACTGATTTTCAGCCACTTCCCCTTTTGGGATTTCTGTCTGCCGGCAACAGGGAGGGGTAAAGGTGGCTGAAACCGTTCTATTACCTTTTTAGACCGGACTCTAAAAAGAATTCTGATCCGCCAGCATCGTGACGAAAATTTTATTACATTGCAACATCCTTTCTGACAGTTTGGTCGAAAGATTCAAATGTAGAATGGAGTACCTGAAATCTTTGTCGTAGTCATATATGAAACGGTCTACTGTGAAACTTAAAAACCTGGAAATCCATATAATGGTTATGAATTTATGTACACTCTAATATCCCTGAATATTTTATAAATAGTCAGCACTATGATTAAGCTACTTTCAATCGACGATCAGCGTGACAATCAAATTGTGATACAAGGTGCCCTTTCATCGATTTTATTTGATACAAAATTTTATTTCGCATCTTCGGGTAAAGAAGGAATCGCTAAGGCAAAAAAAGAGCATCCGGATGTAATATTGCTCGACATTATGATGCCCGGAATGGATGGATTTGAAACCTGCAGACACTTAAAATCTGATCCCGAATTGAGAAATATCCCCATCATTCTATTATCGGCAATAGGTCATAAGACTGAAAACAGGATTAAAGGACTTGAAACAGGGGCAGATGCCGTGATGTCAAAACCTTTTGATCCGGGTGAATTGGCTTCTCAAATTCATGTGATGCTGCGAATTAAAAGAGCCGAAGACAAACTAAGGGAAGAAAATACCAAACTGGATGAACTGGTGAATGAAAAAGTGGTACAGATTGTTTATCAGGCTACAGTTTTGGAAAATGTTTCCGATGCGGTAATTTCATCCGACACACATTTTTTAATTAAAAGCTGGAATGAGGCCGCTGAACGTACTTATGGCTGGTCTGAATTAGAGGTGTTGGGCCGTGGGTACGGTGAAGTGCTTAAACCACAGTACATAGGAATCTCACCGGATGAGATTGAAGGGCATTTCAGTCGTTATGGTAGAATTACCAATGAAGTGATCCATGAACATAAAAATGGACATAAACTGAATATACTGACTTCTGTTTCAAAGCTCATTAATAAAAATGGCGAAAACATTGGCACAGTCGCGTTAAACCACGATATCTCCAGGGAGAAGGAAGCAGAGAAGGAAATCGCTAACCTTACCGCCCGACTGGAGTTGGCTGTAAAAGCTGTTGAACTGGGGATTTGGGAATGGGATTTGAATACCAATCAGCTTAATTGGAACGATGAGTTTTCGCTCATGTACGGAGTTACTGAATCAGCACCACAGCATCCCATCAAAATATTTCGCAAATATGTATGCCCGGAGGATATCAACCGCGTCTTAATTAAGATTCGTGAACTCATAAAATCGGGCGATAAAGTTACATTGGAACATAGCGTTAACAATCCGGCCAAAGGTACCCGTTTGGTGATATCAAAAGCTGTGTTGGATAAAGATGATAAAGGAATTGCCATCAGAATTATTGGTGTTAGTTATGATGTTACCCAGCGCATGAAAATGGAAGTGGATTTAAAGCATTCAGAAGAACGATACAGGACCATGGTAGAAAATTCCAATGATTTGGTATGGGTTACCGATATACAGGGTTGCTTTACATTTTTTAATCAACATGTTGAAGATGTTACTGGTTTTCAATTCGATAAGTTCATAGGTAAACCATATAACCTGATCTTGAGAGAGAACGACAAAAATTGGGTGGCTCAGGAATATGCCCGTGCTCTTGGCGGAGAGAAGCGACAATTTGAAATAGTGGTTTTATTTGCCGGTGGAGTAGAGCATATTCTATGGGTTAATTTAGCACCGGTTATTGAAGACAATAAAGTAGTGGGTGTTGTCACCTTTGCTCGTGATGTTTCAGATTACCACCAGGCCATAGAAGACCTTAAGATGGCATTAGACAAGGCAAAGGAGTCAGACAAACTAAAATCGGCTTTTTTAGCTAACATGTCGCACGAATTGCGCACTCCATTGAATGCCATCATGGGCTTTTCAAGTTTGATGGATATTAAAATGGAAACCGCTGAAGTGGGTAAATATGCCCAAATTATAAACGATAGCGGGAAACACCTGTTATACCTTGTAGAGCAACTATTTGATATCACGCTGATCGACTCAGGACAAATCAAGCTAAGTAAGGAAACGTTTGATTTAATTCATTTTTTAACCGTCATCAGGGAAATTACCCTCTCCGAACGAACCGCTCTCAATCGCGACCACCTGGAAGTACTTTTCAAGTTCGAGCCTTCAATGGCCCCGATTTCTATTTTTACTGATAAAAGACGCTTACAACAGATCTTGATGAATTTGTTGAAAAATGCTCTTAAATTTACAGAAGAAGGAACGGTAGAATGTGGATTTGAAAACAGACTTCAGCATGGTAAACCCGTGATCAGGTTTTATGTTCGTGATACTGGTATTGGAATTCCCCAAGAAAAAAGAAGTTTTATTTTTGAGGCCTTTCGACAAGCCGATGATGGCCATACCCGAAAATACGATGGAGTGGGATTAGGGTTGTCCATTGCAAAAAAACTGGCGTTGCTTTTGGGTGGGACACTTAACCTGAGTTCGAAAGAGGGAGTTGGCTCTACCTTTTGGTTTTCGATTCCTTATTCAGGGCCTGAAGCAACCGGTAAAGAGCGAAGTGCTCATCAACCTGAAATTTCGTTTAAAGGACGAAAAGTGCTTATCGTTGAAGACGATATCGACAGTTATCACCTGCTTGAGTTGGTATTGTTAAAATATGATGGTGTACCTGTTTGGGTTCACAATGGCCAGGAGGCTGTTTCTTACTGCACTGAAAATGAATTGCCCTGGATTGTGTTGATGGACCTGAATATGCCATTGATGAATGGATTTGAAGCTACCAGGATACTAAAACAAAAGTTTCCTGATTTACCTATTATCGTTCAAACAGCTTATGCTATGACACAGGAGGTACAGAAAGCCAAAGATGCCGGGTGTGACGATTTTATATCAAAGCCCCTTATAATAAGCAAGCTGCTTGAGGTCTTGTTAAAATATAAACGGTAGGTTAATTGATTGATCTTCGGGCCTAATTGTAATTTCCGCTGTCGGGACGAAATAGTTGCCATTTCTTGTTGAGACCCAACTCGTGTGTTTTGTATTTTCTGCCAATTTGATCAGTCACTACGAATCGAAAAGTTCTAAAGGGTAATTCCCCTTTTTCGAGTAATTCGGTAAGTTGTTTGTAATCAATCCTGTATTTGAAACCCTGATTCGATTTTATTCGCATGGGAACATCGGTTACAAGCTGGTGTTCCGTTAAATCATAATAATGAAATTCCCTTTTTTTAGTAATGAGCTCAAGGCAAATCTTTTCAATGGTGAGGTCATCCAGTGCTTTTAATTGAAGGATATTTGCAGCTATTTTTCCAAGGTGTTTTTCGATATACAGACTAAAAACAAGCTTCGGGTATAGTTGTTCCGAAAGAACGTATTGTCTTATTTTAATTCGTTTGTACCTGTAGGTGATAAGTGATACAACCAGAACCAAACCGATGAACACATAGCTGACAATTGATTCCATGATGGTGTTAATTATTTGAGTTTAATGTGGCTGCCCTTTCAAAGGGAAGTGTGCGATCGAAAAGGTAACGGTAAGTTACATGTGTTTTATAAATCCTGCCTCCAATCAGCTCCACCAGTTTCATCATGGTCGGGTTGAAATCGCCTATCCAGTTCATTTCCATATCTGTATAAGGGAAATTCTTTTGGGTGGCGTTTTCTTCGAATTGCTTTACCAATCCTGCTTCAATGCCCTTGCCTTGAAATTCGGGAATTACGCCAAATATTAATCCAATCACCCGAGAACACTTTTTTTGGACTTTTAATCCATAGAGCAACCTTAACCTATTCACCCAATTCATCTTGCCATGAAATTTACCAATGATTTGGTTTAAATCAGGAATCATAATAAAAAATCCAATTGGTTGGGTTTGGTAGTGTGCCAGAATGATGAGACGTGGATCGATGATGGGTTTTAAAGAATGAATTATTGCAGTCGCGTCACCGGTCGATATGGGTCTTACTCCCGGGAAATTTGCCCACGCTTTGTTAAATACTTCGCTGAATTCCGCGGCAATCAGGTGGTCTGATTTTTTATCATAATTTGAAAAAGTAAATTTTTGGTCTCTTTTTAATCTTTCGGCTTTGAAGTGGACAATGGGGCTGACCGATTCAGGTGAGATCAAAACATGATAGGTGTATTGGTTAAAATAATTTTCAAATCCGTAACGGGTAAACAGATCATTGTAATAGCCAGGATTAAAGGGCATGTTAAACAACGGGCGATGAAAACCCTCTTTCAGACAGCCCCAAAAAAAATCACGGTTTCCAAAGTTGACAGGGCCATCCATGGCTTGCATCCCCTGGAGTTGCAACCATTTTTTGGCCTGGTCGAAAAGCACGTTGGCGGCTTCCTGATTGTTGATACATTCGAAAAAACCCACCCCTCCCGTTGGTTGTTGATGGCTCGATGAGGTAAACTCATCGAAGAATGCCGCTATTCGACCACACAAGCGTTGCTGCGAATCGAATAATATCCACCTGATGGCATTTCCTTGCAAAAACCGCTTGTTTTTGTTAACGTCAAATACTTTCTTTATTTCGCCATCGAGTGGCCTGACCCATTGAGGGACATTATAGTATATTAAATCAACAACATCCAGAAATTGTTTTTCCAGACGTGGATTGCTTACCTCCTTAAGTTGATATTCGCTCATCTTACTCTTTTAATATCCACGCTTCGCTATAAGCAATGGGTAATTGTTGCTTGGCAAACATGGCTTCTTTTAATGAATTAAACTTACTTAAATAGATCCTGATTTTTCCATTTTTATTGAGTATCCCTGCATCGGTAAAATCATCTTTCTTCAACTTTTTAAGGGCCTCTTTTCCCTCTTGCAAACTGTTGAAGCTGCCAAAAATGAGATAGAACAATCCGGGGGAAATGGATTGATTGATTGGGGTGCTCTTTTCTATCAACTCAATACCATCACACGGTTCCGGTGAAGGCAAGGCATCTTTACGCTGCCCAAACCAAATTGATACATAATGATCGTTGATGCCTATGCCACAACAAGCCCACTTTTTTTTGCCTTGATCTTCCTGGCTGAGTATCAGATTGAGTACTTCTTTGGTGTCAGAAAACAAGGAAACAACCGAGTCTATATTGATCAGGTCATCGAAATAAGTTACCAGCTCATAGCCGTGGTAGGGGTAAGGTGTGAGTTCTTTTGGCTTATCCCTCATGCACTCAGGGGTCGGGATGTACGCGTTGTAGCAACAGGCTTTCCAATTTCCTTTGTCCGACCAGCTCGACAGGCCGCAAACCGATGTATCGGGATGATTGGTCATCAAATCATTTACATGAGTCTTAGCAACAAAGGAAAGCGATGCCGACAGCTGAAGGGCTTCCTTACCGTAAGTAACCCTAAGCTCGTTAATCTTAGAAAACAATTGGATTTCATCTGCATTTAAACAAAAATCCTTTGGAAGTTCCTTCTGTCCCCAAATGGGTGATCCAACCAAAATTCCAATGATGAATAACCAACTTTTTATTTTCCCAACAATCATGCGGTTGTAATTTGGACGTAAAAATACAAAAAATGGATTGCTAAAGTCAGATCATGTTACCAGACAAAGTGTTTCAGATCGTTTTCGCAAGTTTCCTGATAAGCAAGACGTAGTTGATGTATGAGTGGGTTGTTAACTAAAAATGACTGATCATCAATAGATTGTATCGGTAAAATCCCAAAGGAGGTACTGGTTAGAAAAGCCGATTGAAACCGGTTTAATTCATGAACATGAATTCGTTTTTCTACCAATGTGATTCCCATGTTTTGGATGAGCTTGATTAAAACATTGCGGGTGACTCCCGGTAGCACCAGTTGGCTTTCCTGGGTGAATAGCTGATTCGTCGTAACAAAGAAGCAATTGGAACGACTACCCTCCGTTATCATTCCGTTATTGGTAAGGAGAACTTCACTAAATCCGGTCTCTTTCAAATATTGTTCAGTATTCAGCCGCAGATCCTGGTACCAAATTTTTACATTGGGAGTGGGCCTGATGGCTTGGTAAAGTCCTGTTTTAACACCTTCTTCAACTTGTGTTTGATTGGGATAATGATGTGGAGTTATCCAACAGTCCCAAATAGCTGGTTTTTTGTTTGTTACCGAAATTTGAAACCGGATGTTTCCAGCATGTAGTCTGTTTGTTTCAATTAGCCTTTGAATGCTGTTTTTTACAAAACCGATCTCAGGAATGTCTATTTGAAGTAAGGACGCTGAAATTTGAAAGCGAAGAAAATGTTCCTCTAAAAATAGGGGGATGTTGTTAATTACCCGAATTACCTCATAGATAATTTTCCCATCCATTACTTTTTTTCCAGTGAATCAAAATATTCTCGTAGAATTTTTAAGGCTTCGTCCTTAAATTCAGTGGCAACGAATAACCGAACCGCATCTTCAGGGGAGCCATCAACCCATCCGGCTTGTAGACTTGAACTTAGCGTATCGCGGCGGATAACGCCAATGCCATTTTCTTCCAGTATTTCTTCCAGAAAAAGACCCTCTACCCGTGAGCCTGTGTAAACCAATCTGAGATCGTCTGACATGATAATAAAGAATTAAGTTAATGATTCATTTCACGGTTAAAGATACTTCTTTTTTCTCCACCATGCCAGAGGTTCGGTTTGTTTTATAAAAAATAACTTTTAACTGACTAGTGCTTCAGATTGCTCAATCGGATGATGGCAAAAACCATGACCAACGCACTGATTATCTGTACCGGGGAAAGTATGCTGTTGTTGAACAGGTAGTCGAAAAGAATAGCCGAAATAGGGAAAAGCAACTCACTGATGGTGGCTACAATGGCTTTTACCCGGCGAAGCCCGTAGTAATAAATGAAAATCGCACCCGATCCTGTGGTCAGGCCAATGATGAGAAAGAATATCCAGTGGATAGGGGTGGTATGATAAAACTCTATATAACTTCCCGAAAGCAATACAAAAACCAATAAGATGAGCGATGTAAAACCATACCTGAAAAAGGTAGCTGTTATAAAATTGTGGTTTTGCAATAGTTTCTTTGAAAATACCGTTGAACTACCAAACGAAAACGCGGCCAACACAGCATAAAGTGCCGCGTGGAGGGTATTGTCGTCAGTGGTTAAGGTTGGAATGCTGAGGCCAAAAGCCAAAAAATAGCTGGCTACAATGGCCAGGGCGGCCCACAAAAGAAAATGTTTGCCGATTTTTTCCTTTAGTAAAATGGACGCCAGGACGATGGCAAAAATGGGTTGAAGTTTCTGTAGAAGAACTACCACCGATAATTGCTCAAAGTTTACAAGAAACAGTGCCTTTACAATGGAAACAGTACCAACAGCTCCCCCAAAAAACGCGATTAAAAACAGCATGAGGTAATCCTGTTTTATAAACGTTTTGAGGTTTTTGTATTCCCTGAACAGGAATAGGTTCATCAGTATAAAGGGAAAAGCATGAAGTACAAAAACAACCCAATCCACCCCGAGGTTATGCAGTCTTGGCGTGAGCACTACCCCGTCGAATCCCCACAAAATAGCCGAAAAGCTAATGGCGATGGTTCCTTTTAATAATTGGTTGTTCCGAAACTTCATCTTTGGTTTATGAAGGGGCAAAAGTAGGTATTTCCGGGGGATAACAGCTTTTATTAATAGTAAAATGCAACGAATTTAAGTGGCCCGTATCTGTAAAAAACTCGTTTACTTCATCAGGTTTTACTATTTTTGAAAAAAACGTTTGTGATGAATTTTAAAATAGAAAATCAGGCTTTTGTAGTAGGTGGTGCTGGCAGTGGGTTTGGCAACGCCATTGCAACGCTGCTGGCTTCTGAAGGTGCAAAAGTACTGGCAGTAAGCCGAACCCTTTCAAAACTTGAACCCCTGGTGCTGGCTTTTCCAAATCAGGTTGAATGTTTGGCTGGTGATATGATGCGTGATGATGTACATGACCAATGTTTGGTTTGGATGGAAGAAAACAACGCTTCCGGGGTCGTGTTTAATGCAGGTGGTCCACCGGCAGGTGGTTTTGATCATATGGATATGCAACAATGGGACGATGCTTATCAATCTGTTTTGCGTTGGAAAATGGCTTTGGCAAAAAAGGTGGTGCCCTATTTTCAGAAAAAGGGCTATGGAAGATTGCTTTTTATTGAAAGTGTATCAGTAAAGCAACCCATAAAAAATCTGGTATTGAGTAATGCGTTGCGCGCAGCGGTTGTGGGAGCTGTTAAAACCTTATCACGGGAGGTGGCACATCAGGGAATTACGGCAAACATTCTTGCTCCGGGCTATCACCGGACGCCAGCTATGGAAAGGCTTTTTATCAAGAAAAGTGAGATAGAAGGCATCACCGTTGATAAGGCCGCTGCTGCTTTTGAACTGGAAATTCCGGTAGGTGAGATGGGCAAACCTGAAGAAATGGCTACCCTGGCCTTGTGGTTACTTTCGCCCTGGTCCCGTTATGTTACAGGGCAAACCTTAACCCATGATGGAGGATTGGTGTCGGGGTTATTTGGATAAATGATAGTGCCAGAGGGGACATACCGAGGCACAAGCGGACGCTTGCGCCATTTTTGGTGATACCCATTACAAATAAGGCAACATGCTTCCTCATTATTTCTTTCCTTCAATCCATTTGGCGATACTATCGCTTTCAGGGGTCACCCAGGGATTGATTACATCCTCAAGAACACCTTGTTCATTGATCAGGTATTTTTGAAAATTCCACTTAACTGATGAGTTGGAAACACCATTTAGTTCCTTCTCGGTTAGCCATAGATAAAGTGGTGCCATGTCATCGCCTTTCACCGAAATTTTCCCCATCATTGGAAACGTAACACCGTAATTAAGCGTGCAAAAAGATTTGATCTCTTCATTGGTCCCGGGCTCTTGTTCTTTGAAGTTATTTGCCGGGAAACCGATGATGACAAAATTGCTGTCCTTATACTTTTGATATAGTGCTTCAAGTTGCTCGTACTGAGGGGTAAATCCGCATTTTGAGGCCACGTTTACCACCATGATCTTTTTGCCTTTTAATTGACTTAGGTCATAAGGGTTTCCATCAATGTCGGTGACTGTAAAATCATAAAACGCGTTTTGTGCTGACAATGTAAAGGTCAGAAGAGCGCTGAATAAAAGGGAGAAGATTAATTTTTTCATCTTGTAAATTTTTAGTGTGTTAGTTTAAGTGAGGCTGTTACCGGAAAATGATCGGAGCGTTTAAATCGATGCCTTGCATATTGAGTGGTCTTAAATCCTGAATGCAGGATATAATCGATTCGCAACAAGGGGATCGGTCCTGCAAAGGTAATACTGATTCCTTTTCCACGTTCAACGAAACTGTCGTTTAAATGGGATTGAAGCTGATGGTAAACCCACGATGAAGGCGTATCGTTAAAGTCGCCACACAGTAAAATCGGGTAGGTAGTATTCACTATCATATCCTTGAGCAAATCAACCTGTTTTTCACGAAGTAAAAAGGCCTTGTTGAGTTTTTGATAGATTGCCAGTGATTTAACTTTGAGTTGCTCCTGGCTTTCGTTAGTTGGACTTGAAACAAATCCAAGGTCTTCCTTTCCCAGCTTGATGCTTGCCAGGTGAATATTAAAAACCCTGACCGTATCTTCATTGATCAGCAAATCGGTATAAATCCCAAAGGTGCGTGAACCCTCTATTTTAAGTTTGCCCTTGTCCACAGCGGTATATTTGGAAAAAATCACCATCCCTGATAGCAGATCGTATTTAGGATTAAAATAGCTTTCGTAGTAATAAATGCCCGTGTTCAGTTCGTCACGTGTGTGTTTGAGTGTCTCGTAAATCTGGCGACCGGTTGTTTGGTATTCCTGAAGACAAACAATGTCGGCCTTTTCATTGTTGATAAAGGTCAGGATTTCACTCTGAATGCCGGGCTGCGACGTTTTGTTCCCATCCCTGAACTGCTGTACGTTATAGGTTAATACCTTCACAACTCCCTGAGCGTTGTCGGCGGAATCGGTATGAAAAGGCAGTTGAAAATTATCGAAGAAGTTGTTTGCTCCAAAGACTAAAATGATAACGGGAATAACTGTAAACCAGCTTTTTCTGATCAACCAAAATACCATGAATACTACATTGGCAAATAAAATCAGGGGAAAAAACAAACCAAAAATTGGAATATAGCCATTTGATGAAGGTGGTATTTTTCCTGCCATCAACCCAAAAACAAACGCAGCCAATGCAACCAGATTTAGCACAGTAACGATGTAGAGCAAGACCCTGACCAGGCTGCTCGTATTGGAGGTTTTTTTAGATGTGTATTTAAACAAGTTCAATGTTACGGTTAATTTGGGCACTAAAATAAGCCAAAATTTGGCATCCTGATGTAGTGATGAGTGTCAGACTGGCTAATTATCTAAACCTTTTTCCAACTGAATAATAATTAACCTATTGAAATAAAATATAATCGTGTGGAAAACTACTTTTTATTACTCGATTTAAACAGCAGTTCTTTTTCATCTGCCGACAGGCTTGAATATCCCGATTTACTGATTTTATCCAGTATTTTGTCAATTTGTTCCTGGGTGGCTACGCGCCTGCTGTTGTATTCAACATCTGACAGAGGCTTGCTGTTTCCGGGGCGGCTGGTGGTATATTTCATGGATGCTCTGTGGGAGGAGGTCACTGGCTTTTTAAACCAGTCAAAGATTCGATAGAAATCGTTTCCTTTTTTTAACTGGAAAGCGTATGCAAATCCCCAAAGTGCACCGCCCAGATGAGCAATGTGCCCTCCGGGATTGCCATGCTGGATACTCAATAAATCGATACCAATAAAGGCGATAGCAAGGTATTTCATTTTTAGACGCCCAAACAGAAACAAATGGACTGTGTAATCAGGAACATAGGTAGCAATGGCAATAAAAATAGCCAGGACGGATGCAGAGGCTCCGATGGCGACTGCTTCGGAGGTAACATGTTGAAAAACAGGAAACAGGTTAAAGGCACCAACGAAGAAGATGGCCCCGGTAATACCGCCAAGTAGATAGGTGGTCAATAATTTTCGCTCGCTTAAGTACTCCAGAAATATCGTGCCTCCAAAATAGAGCATAATCAGGTTAAACAATAAATGGAAGAATCCTTCCTGGGTAAACATGTAGGTGATCATCGTCCAGGGCATCTGGCCCAATGAGGTGAGGTCGGAGGGAAGTGCCAGAAATTGACCAATATAGCTTAACTCGTCAGTACCGGATGCTTCCGTGCCAAAAAGCCACATGAGCTGACTGATGACATTAATCACGAGAAAAACCAGCGTATTAATCAAGATAAGGCGCGAAAGGATGCCTGGACCTAAAAAGAGGTTCCTGAAAAAGGTGCCTGTATTGACCGGCTGTTGAAATGGCATCATGCTGTCAGTTGTTTTTAATGATTAATCAAACAATTTCCCTTTTTTCTTCCAGTACATGATGAGGAAAAATCCGAAAATCATCCCGCCAAGGTGTGCAAAATGCGCCACATTGTCTGTTGGGTTGTTGCTAAAACCCATGTACAATTCTACCGCACCATATCCCATAACGAAGTATTTGGCTTTCACGGGTATGGCAAAGTACAGGTAAATAAGGCTGTTAGGGAACATCATGCCAAAAGCAAGCAAGATTCCAAATACTGCCCCGGATGCTCCGACGGTGGGTGTGTTGACGACATTGTTGAGGATACGCATGGCATCATGGCTATAGTTCATGCCTTGCTTCATCACATCTGCACCCTGTGTATACACAATTTGAATCTCCTCGGGGGTCAGTTGGGGCAATATTCCTTGAATTCTGATAAACCCAACAAGCCATTGCACAAGTCCGGCTCCAATCCCTGTTACCAGGTAATAGTTTAAAAACCTTTTTGATCCCCAAACATTTTCCAGTACATTACCGAACATCCAAAGTGCGAACATGTTAAACAATACATGGGTAAAATCTGCATGCATGAACATATACGAGACCAATTGCCAGACGCCAAAATGCTGACTCCCAGGAAAATGCAGCCCGAGATATTGGGTCAGGTCAATTTGAAAAGCGGAGCCAAGAGCCAGGGTAGAAAGGAAAAATAAACCATTGATGATCAAGAGGTTTTTCACTACCGGTGGCAGAAGGCCAAATCCTGAAGGACGATATTGTTGCATAGATAATTCTGATTTGTTATTTCTTAAGCCTAGATAATTCTCAATTTATTAACTTCAAGGGTAACTATTTATGGCATCATAAGGGTGCAAAAATAGTATATTTTAATGGCAAGGGGTATGCAATGATGGTGCCAATTGATAAATAACCGTACAACTTGTCATGTGGAAGGTGATCGTCTACCAGCTGGTTTTTTGTTGTTGTAGTAGATTTGATTATTTGAGGAAACCCTCAAGTTCTTCGCTGCTGATAATGCAAAATATTTTTTTTCCTGTGGGCGAAACGGAGGATACCTGACATGAAAACAAATTATTGAAAAGCTCTGACATTTCTTTAATTGATAATTTAAAACCCGCTTTAACGGCCATGCTCATGGCCATCGACTTCGCCAACATGGCATTTTGATCGTAGTTCAGACTGCTGGCTTCCTTTTTGTGGTTTTCAACAATCCGCTCCAGCAACGACAATGGTTCGTTTATATTGGGTGGGGTTCCATTCACCACAAAAGTGTTGGTTCCAAGCGGTTCCAGTATAAAACCAAGGTTTTTTAATTCTGCATCCAGTTGCCTGAGAATGTTGGCATCTTCAGGCGAAAAATGCAGATGTTCGGGGAATAACTGCTGCTGCGAAATGTGTTGGTGATTTTGGAGTTGGTTCACGAAAAATTCATATAAGATCCGTTCGTGGGCTCGTTGTTGGTGGATCAACAGCAGGCCTGTTCGCACATTGCAAACCAGGTAGGTTTGTCGTACCTGTAGAAAACCGGCATCGCTTTCCGGCACAAGATCGTTAATTGATTCTGTTTTGTCGGGCTCTGGCTGAATTTCTTCCGGGTTCTTTATTGTTTCAAACAAAGCTTCCCATTCAGATTGGGCCGGTCTGTCGTGTGTTTTAAAACCACGGCTGATCTCCTGGTTCGATTTAAATGGGTTGTAATCCGGGTTCACCCGCACTTCAGGTTGTTTCAGGCTGGTCGAAGGACGTTGGGAAAAGGCCGCTTCGATGCTGGGGTCCACATTAAAATCGATGGTAGGCGTAAGGGCGTGTTTGCCAATGGATTGCTTGATAGCTGCGTGTAAAATGGCGTACACCAACCGTGCATCTTTAAAATTGATCTCTGTTTTGGTGGGATGTATATTGATGTCGATTTCGCCGGGGTCGATTTCGATGTTGATAAAGTACGTGGGATAGGCATCTGACGGAATCAATTCAGTATAAGCATTGCTAACAGCATGGTGCAGGTATGGATGCTTGATGTATCGTTTGTTGACGAAAAAATACTGTTCACCTCTTGTTTTCTTTGAGAATTCAGGTTTCCCAATAAATCCGGTAATGGTCACCAATTCCGTTTTCTGTTCTACCGGCAACAAACGCTCATTATAAGGCTGTCCGAACAATCCCACGATACGCGATTTAAACGAACCGGGGGTTAGCTTGTAAACCAGTTTATCGTTATTGAAATAGGAGAAACCAATGTCATATTGTATTACCGCGATGCGGATAAATTCTTCCAGGATATGTCTGTTTTCCACATTCACGCCTTTCAAAAAATTTCGGCGGGCCGGCACGTTGAAAAACAGGTTCCTGACAGAAATACTGGTTCCTGACTGACATTGACACGGGTTTTGTTCTATCAATTTCGATCCTTCAATTTTCAGGCAGGTACCTACTTCGTCGTCGTGAGGTCTGGTTTTCATTTCCACCTGGGCAATAGCGGCCACCGATGCCAGGGCTTCTCCGCGAAACCCCATGGTTCGGATAGCAAACAAATCATCAGCCTTGGTGATTTTGGATGTTGCATGCCGTTCGAAGCTCATGCGCGCATCCATCACTGAAAGTCCGCTGCCATTGTCAATCACCTGGATGAGCGTTTTCCCGGCTTCTTTGACAATCAGATGGAGGACAGTACCACCTGCGTCCACGGCATTTTCAAGCAGTTCTTTTACTGCTGAAGCCGGACGTTGTATCACTTCCCCGGCGGCAATTTGGTTGGCCACAGAATCGGGGAGCAGTTTGATCGTGTTTAACATAAAGGCTTAGTGTGTTACTCCGAAAGCCGAAAGCAATCGTTCGATAAAATCGGTGAACATAATCAGGTAAACACTACCTAAAATTAAGGTGGCATAAATGGCATAAGTGATAACCTTCGACATGGGTGTGCCTTCCTGTACGGAACTTCCTCTACGCCATCTTCTCGACATCTGTAACCTGATTTGTTCATGGTGTGTCAAGGTGCTATCAAGACCCATGGCCGCCTTTTTCTGCTCCAGTGCCAGCTTATCGGGATCGTAGTAACGGGGTATGTAGGTAAACGACTTCGGCTTGGGTGTTTTAAAAACGAAAAAACGCATGGCAGAATAATTAGTTTCTGCAAAAGTACCATTTTTTAAAAGAATTTGGGTCGTTGCCCGGGTGGTTGTTTTTCCAAACTTGGATGATAAACCAACTTGAAATCATTCTGAAATTTTTCCGGAAGTTAAACCAAAAGTTGGGGCAACAACATACTGGAAAATTGAGAGGAACTTTTTAAACTGGCAAATGGGTCTCCTCATTCAATATCGTAGTGGGTAACCGTCACCAAACATTGTAAAGACAAAGATTGACAGTGAATTTTAATGCCTTGAGTAATGATTATTTAATTATGGGCATATCTTGTAATTCCTTTTCAGGAATCGTTAAACCGTTGTCAGTAAAATATAAATCATCAGGACGGTCTGTTAAATATTTGCATACCTTTATTATTTAGGTTGCTGCTCAGGCAACTTCCCGCCACTTTGGTGTTATTGAGTTGTAACGTATGCAAAAACAGTTTGAACCATCGTTTATAAAGCGCCTTAAGAAAGGTGACCGGCAGGCTATTACTGATTGGTACGACCAATCAGCGCCGTCGTTGTTAGGCGTGTGCATGCGGTATGGAACTTCAACACAGGATGCGGAAGATCTCTTGCATAATGGAATGTTAAAGATTTTGGCAGGGCTGCCCCGATTTAATTATCAGGGTCCGGGTCGGTTCGAAGCCTGGATGAAACGGATTATCGTCAATACAGCGCTCAATCACCTGCGTGCCGAAAGTAAAATAAAAAACCTGAGGTTTGAAGAGGAAATTCACGGTAATGCGTTGACCGACACCCCTGATGAAGTGGATGAAATGCCCCCTGCTCCCGAACCCGAGGAGTTGATAGAGTGGATCAGGCATCTGCCATTTGGATATCGTACCGTAATCAACCTGTATGTTTTCGAAGGGTACACCCATAAAGAGATTGCTGATGAACTGAACATTTCAGAAAATACTTCTAAATCGCAACTGTCGAAAGCCAGGGTTCTTTTGAGAAAAAGAGCCTCAGGTAAACTTGTTAATCTTGAATTAAAGAAAAATGGATAATTCTAAAACTGATCAATGGCTTCGGTCCTCATTGGAGGGCTACCAGCCAGTCCCGGGCGGGGATGGGCGTGTAAAGTTTCTGCAGGAAGCCGCACAGATAAATGAGGCAACCAGACTCCACCAAAATAATAAAAAATGGTGGCTTCTTGGACTGTTGATGCTGATTGCCGGAGCATCATCCACCTACATTTTTTACCTGGCAAACGAGCCTGTACCCGCCCACCGGCTTGCCGTTGAAATAACTGTACCTGCCCAAACTCCGGTTATATCCGTTCAAAAGATTGAAACGATCAGCCCGGAACTCACATCTCCCATTTTAACAGCCCCGTCTTTGATTAACGAAACAAGTATTGTTAAAAATGAAAAGCTCGCTTCTTACTCAGGATCAGCTTTACCTGAAATCAACTATCGGGAAGTGACTCAACCTCATCCTGTTAAAGTAGAGGAAATGAAGGACGTACCCGTGGTAGTTGTAGCGTCAGATGAAATTCAAATCAATGACAGGATCATTGACAATCTTCTATTGGAAAACGGTGATAGCATTCCTGAAACAGACACCCTTCAAAAGTCACGGGAATCGAGTGTTGAGTTTGCCCCGGAGGATACCCCAATGATCTTAAAATCAGATACCAGGCAAAAACACCTGGCATACAGTCTTTTTTACCGACCAGAAATCACCTATAACCTAATCCAAAGCAACATGTTAAGTCATCACTTTGGGTTGGAGGTACAATATCGGTTTTTCAACGACCGCTACAGCATCCGAACAGGAGCGGGGCTTTCTGTAAGTAAAGGGTATTATGAATACGCCACTGAATACCAGGAGTTTTTGGGCAGCTATCAGAAGCTTGACTCCATTACCTTCGCCTGGGACGAGAGAAAGTATCATTTGTTGCCCACCTATTTTAAGTCGGAAGAGGAGGTGTTCGACGACACGTTGACCACTGAATACGCCAAAGTAATGAAGCAACACTTTTATCTTCAGTTACCCATGATTTTGGGATATGATTTTATCCAGCAAAAGAACCTCAGGTTTGGATTGCGTGCCGGACCAAGATTGTCACTGCTCATGGAAACGAAAACGTTAAGCCATCTTGTGGATCAGGGAAAAAACAAGGTCATCCAGATTAACCAAATAACACCTGACCGCATCAGGGCCAACTGGCAATTTGTGGCGGCGCTGAACCTGGGACTTTACTCCAAAGGTCGGCTGTTTTACGAACTCGAACCCCAGTTCACCTACTATTTTAATTCTGTATATGAAAGTCCTGATCAACAGAAAAGGCCGTGGAGCTTGGGTTTGCGACTGGCCATCGGATTTAAGTAATGTATTTCAGGCAACTTTTTTAACTTTTGTGGTTATTAGGGTAGATCGATCAAAATTAATTAACCAGAAACTAAAATGATAATAACATGAAAAAAATGATCCTCATTTTACTGCTGATGACAGGCTTCGCGAGCATGGCCCAATCTCAGCTCACCATTATGGGAACCGTGATGGATAATACTCCACTCGGACAACCCATTCCCAACCAGGAAATTACAATTGACGTATATGCCGGTGGGGCACTATTTGTTTCCAATGTGGTTTACTCTGATTCGGTCGGGTATTATGCTGATTTTATCCAATTGAATAACAATCAGGGTCAAGTCATCATCTCTACTCAAGATTGTGACAGTACAATTCTGTCCTATAGCCAAAATTTCTTTGGGGACAGTCTTTTTGTTTATCACGATTTTGTTATATGTGGAAATTTTCCTCCGGGATGTGTGGCCGATTTTCGTTATGAGATACAGGAACCTCTGACGGTCAGTTTTTTGAACCTTTCGCAAGGAGGTGAGTCTTATTTCTGGGATTTTGGCGACGGACACCATTCAAATGAAGAAAATCCGGTGCATACTTACCAGGATGAAGGCTACTATAATATTTGCCTGACCCTCATGAGCAACGATTCATCTTGTTACAGCAAGTACTGTCAGACGGTAACTTTATCGGATGACACCCTCGGATGCCAGGCTAATTTTGCTTACTTCCCGGTGGGTGATTCAAATAATCCCATCCACGGCTCCCTGACGGTTCAATTTCTTGATATGAGTTTGGGTAATCCCTCACTCTGGTTTTGGCAATTTGGCGATGGAACGGGTGCCTCGGATCCAAACCCGATCCACACTTTTGGTGGCCCGGGTATTTATCAGGTGTGTTTAACCATCCAAAGTGCAGATAGTAGTTGTACATCGATTTTCTGCCAGGATGTAATTGTTCAGAATGATTCAGCTACCTGTGTTGCACAATTTGTTCACCATCCTGCTGACTCGGCTCAGGGTGACCTGAGTCTTCAATTTATTGACCTGAGCTATGGAAACCCGGCTCATTGGTTGTGGGACTTTGGTGACGGGCATTCATCCACGGAGCAAAACCCGCTGCATACCTATGCAAGTGAAGGGGATTATTATGTTTGCCTGACGATTAATGGCCCTGACTGCCAGAGTGTCTGGTGTGAGAATGTATGGGTTGGAGCAGGATCTGATTGTTATAATTATTTTTCCTATCAGGTATTGGATAATACGGTTGTCTTTTCAGGATTTCATTCTGCCAATATCCCGGCCAGCTATGTATGGGAATTTGGCGATGGCACATCGGCCATGGGCCAGGAGGTAACCCATTCTTATTCCGGTCCCGGTATGTATTATGTGTCGTTGACAACCTTTGACGACAATTTGTGCAGGGCTTTTTCATCTCAACTGGTTGTCGTGGGTGATACCATCGCCTACAACCAGGTATACGGGCAGGTTTTTGAAGGTGACTTTCCTCTCGAACAAGGTGTAGTCATGATTTTTAGCATCGATACCAGCCTCAATTACAATCCTTTTATTGATGTGACCCTGATTGATTCTTCAGGTGTGTATGTATTTCCTTATGTGCCCTCAGGTGAGTTTGTGATTTATGCTTTGAATATGACTTACAACCAATATTTGCCCACCTATTATGGGGACGTAATTAACTGGGAGGACGCTGAGGTGTTAGTGCTGGGACAACCCAACAATCCTTATGATATACATTTGGTAAGTGCCGTCACCACTTCAGTTGGCGGTAACGGTGTGATTAATGGACAAATATCAGATGAAGTGGTGAGAAGCTCAGGATTTTTAGATAAAATCAATATGCTGCTTTACAACGAGAGCAAAGAAAGCCTTGGGTTTGCCAATGTAACTTCCGATGGCGACTTTAACCTGGATAACCTGGCTTATGGTGTGTATTATTTATATCCCGAGCTAACCGGTATAAGCGCAGAATTCATCAGGGTTGAGCTGACCAGCGAGCAGCCCACTGCCCAGGTCAATATGACTTTTTCAGGGGGCAGCATCACCGGTATTGAAAATCAAAAGGAGCTGGTTTTTGCCGGAGAAATTTATCCCAACCCGGTTACCGATATTTTGAAAATCAATATAGAAGCTCTGGAAATGAGTGATGTCAGCCTTAAAATTATAGGCATCGATGGCCGGGTTTATCATGCTTCTAATATAAACCTCAATGGCACCAGTGAAACCATCCAAATTAATGTAAGTGATCTGCCCAAAGGAATGTTTATACTCCGGATCACCGACCATTACCAGGTGTTTTTGAACAGGAAATTCATGCGTTAGGTTTGGGATTATCGTGTACTGATTGAAAAGAAAAAAGCGGCTCAGGGGCCGCTTTTTTCTTAATCACATGTTTTTTTCATTCACCATTCAAAGCATTATACGGCCAAACAATTCTTGCTTAGCTCATAACAGATAATAGCAGCAGCCATGGAGGCATTAAGTGATTCAGCTTTTCCGGATGATAGGGTTGGTCCGGGAGGGATGGTGATGCGGTGTGTAATATGAGGGAGTAAGGTGGTGCTGATGCCATGTGCTTCGCTTCCAATCAGGATGATTCCCGGCCCTGAATGGCGAATTTCATGCAATGGTGTTCCTTCAAGAAGTGCCCCATAAACAGGCAGTTTAGCAGGCAGGCCAGATAAATAACTTGCCAGATGGGTGTATCGGACGCTTACCCTGGCCAGCGAACCCATGCTGGCCTGCACTACTTTTGGACTGTATGCATCAGTGGTAGCCTGTGAACAGATCACCTGGCGAATGCCAAACCAATCGGCGGTGCGAATCATGGTGCCTAAATTGCCCGGATCTTTAATATCGTCCAACATTAAGGTAAGTGCCTCAGGTATTGTTGGAGTTGCCATGTGTTGTACAGGTAGTTGAAATAGTGCCAATACTTCTGATGGTGAGGTGAGTGAAGTGATTTTTTTCATTTCCGTCTCGTCGACTTCATGCGTCCGGATGTTGGCGATGTCTGAACCATGGAGTTCAATCCAGGTGACGGAAGCAAAAATTTCTACCGCTTCCAAATCGCCATGCAAAAAGTCAAGCACATTGTTTGATCCTTCAACCCTAAAAAGCTGGTGTTGTTCACGATATTTCTTGTTTAACAAAGAGGTAATCAGTTTGGTTTTGGCTTTGCTCAGCATGGCTTCTTGTATAAAATGAGAAACCCTCTCAGGGTTTCCTGAAAGGGTTTCAAATTTAGTAAAAAGTTTAGATTATTCTGCAACCACGTTGAGTTTGATTTCAACCTGAACGCCTTTGTGCAATTTAATCACAGCCGTGTATTCTCCCACTTCTTTGATGTGGTCGTCATCAAGCAGGATTTTTTTACGATCGATTTCGATGTTTTTGGCTTCTTTAATGGCATTGGCTATGACAACAGAGTTTACCGAACCGAAAATCTTTCCATTTGCAGCAGCTTTGGTACCAATGGTGAGTTCCAATCCTTGAAGCAGTTCGGCGACCGAGCCCACTTCCTTCAGGATTTTCTCTACTTTAAAAGCCTGTTGCTTTTTTAATTCGGCCAATACTTTTTTTCCTGATTTGTCAGCTAAAACTGCCAGTCCTTTGGGGATCAGATAGTTTCTTCCAAATCCATTTTTCACGATTAACAGGTCATTTTTATCACCTACACCGTTTACATCTTGTTTAAGAATTACTTCCATTTCTTTTCCCTCCTTTATTTTAGTAAGTCAGCTACATAAGGCATTAGAGCCAGGTGACGGGCGCGCTTAACAGCCTGTGCCACTTTCTTTTGATATTTTGTTGAAGTACCTGTTAAACGACGAGGTAACAATTTTCCCTGTTCGTTTACAAATTTGAGCAGGAAGTTAGCATCTTTATAGTCGATGTATTTGATGCGACTTTTTTTAAACCGGCAGTATTTTTTCTTTTTGGTGTCGACTGCAATCGGAGTTAAATATTTGATATCTGAATTAGGTTGTGCCATTGTTCTTTAATTTAATTGATGAATAAATTATGCTTCCTTTTCGGCTACTGCCTCTGCGGCTTTGTTTCTCCGTTTTTTCTCGTTGTATGCGATGGCATGTTTGTCGAGTTTAACGGTCAGGAAGCGAAGAACACGTTCGTCGCGTTTCAGTTGAATCTCAATCTTGGCGATCAGATCACCAGGAGCCAGATATTCAAACAGGTTGTAAAATCCGGTGGATTTTTTTTGGATGGGATATACGAGTTTGCGTAATCCCCAGTTTTCACGGTGCACAATCTCGGCACCATGGTCGATGAGAAAAGTCTCATACTTTTTTACCGCTTCCTTCATCTGATCTTCAGACAAAACGGGAGTTAAAATGAAAACGGTTTCGTACTGGTTCATAATAAAATAGTTAGTTAATTAATTGATAATTAATACATAAAAATTGGAGTGCAAAAGTACAAAAATCTTTGATATTTCAAAACGTTGCTAACATTTTATTTTTTAATTGAAAGGCTTGGTGGGCTAAGCCCCTTTGGATTTCCAATTTGAATAATGCTCATATGGTTTTGCTTTTTGAAAAAAGATAGTTCTTTAAGGTTTTATCTTCTGTCTGTTTTTAGTCTAGGAGGTATCTTTTTCTGAAAAAATGATGGGTAATGGGTAGGAGATGTTTGTGGCGGACTTAAAAAGACAAAACTTTCTGTTCACAGAGATTTATATTTGGAGCTATAATGTTCATATTCAGACATAACACAGTACAAAGTATTATGTATTTTTATACAAAGTGCTTTAATGCTTTATTAACTTTTCAATGTATCTTTTTTGATTGGTTACAACCTCTATAATATAAACCCCTGATGATAATGTTGATAGAACAATCTCTCCACTTGAGCTTGTTGTTTTAAACACTCGTTGACTATATTGATTGTAAATATTAATTTCTTTTAATTTTTCAGATTTAAAATCTACTGTTATTGCATATGCTGTAGGATTTGGGTAGAACAGAAAATCACTTACTTCTGTATTATTTAATCCAACAAAACATTCATCTCCCCAATGTGGTTGGTATTCGGGAGTTAAAGGACAATTATAAGAGAAATAACTAGGTTCATTAGGAATTTGTTCAACACACCACTCCGAAATATCTTGATTAAAATTAGAAGCACCACTGAACATTTGTTCCATATCGGAAACACTACTCACATCCCAACCACCAATATCCTGATTAAAATTGCCAGCATAATCAAACATTCCAATCATATCTGTGACATTGTTTACATCCCAACTGCCTATGTTCTGATTGAAGTTAGAAGCACCATAGAACATGAGTCCCATATCGGAAACACGACTCACATCCCAACTGCCAATATCCTGATTAAAATTGCTAGCATAAACAAACATTCCATTCATATCAGTAACACTATTTACATTCCAATTACCAATATCCTGATTAAAAGACCATGAATTACTAAACATATGACCCATATCTGTGACATTGCTTACATCCCAACTGCCTAGGTTCTGATTGAATTCTGTTGTACCCCCAAACATATGGTCCATATTAGTAACATTGCTTACATCCCAATTTCCAATGTCTTGATTAAAATATCGGGCAGAATCTAACATATACGACATATCTGTAACCTTACTTACATCCCAGCCACCAATATCCTGGTTAAAATCATACGCAGCGAAAAACATATCACTCATATCTGTAACACTGCTCACATCCCAGTTTCCAATATCCCGATTGAACGACATTGCGAAGTTAAACATGCCAGACATATCAGTAACCTTACTGACATCCCAACTACTTATGTCCTGATTAAAATTCCTAAGAAAATAAAACATCTGTTTCATATTAGTTACATTTTTAACATCCCATGCTGATAAGTCACCATTAAAGTTAAAGTAATAATAAAATGCACTATCCATTATCGTTACCGTACTTACATCCCAATCTGGCATGGCACCGTATTCGGAATTATAGCATAATCCATCCACAGGATTGGTGCTTAAACAGGTGCCAACTGCCTGATAAAAATTATCATCAGTTAAGGGTGTTTGGGAAATACCAAGAAATGATATTAACAATGCGTATAAAATTAGTAAGGTTTTACTCATAAAATTATGGTTTATATTTATTTAGGGTTTTCTTTTTTCTTGCATTATGCATAACCTAATCCCAATCCATACCATACCGAATATCTTCTTATTCCTCACACTCTGGTTTCCGCTACTAATTTTCATAAACAACATCCTCTTTATTTTTATTCGTTTAAAGCTATTCCGGCTGTATTCGTTATAGCAGTGGTGATGTGATTCAGTTCCAAAGGTATCAAAATTATTTACCCAACCCATTATCGGGAGATTTTTTGCTTTGTGTCAGCAGGTTTTTGTGGTGATTTGAGCTGTTTTAAGCTTCCATTGGTTTGAAAAACATACTGTAAAAACGGCACTCGTCACAGACCATCACCAGGCGGGTCGGTTAATTAAGGGATCGCTTTGTCGGGTTGTTGGCATTTCATTGTTTATTCGTCGAGATTCTTCGTTTCTTTTTTTTCGGTGATTCCTAATTCCTTAGCATTCAAAGATGATATTACCTTTTTTCCTGATTTTTCTTCTATTTCTTTGCGTGCATTCCCGGCAACTGTTCCTCCTTGATTGGCAATAATTTTATTCTCAATAAATGTTTTCGGTTTCCTTTCACCGGAGATTTCTTTTGTCGTGGCTTCAGCGAGCATATTAAGGACTAATTCTAAGTTAGTCATATTATCTCTCAAGTTCTCTTTCTTAAGACTTTTGAATTTCTTGTATTCTTTGGTTGTAAAGCCTGCCCAGGCTTTTGTTATTTCATCAGTAAGAATTGCATATTCTGAATCTTTCTTTACTCCCCGCGATTCCCATTCATCGGTCAGTTCTTTTCTAACTTCAATACTTTTTAAGCGCTGGTTAATCCAGTTCTTAGAGTAGCCTTTCTTTAAATAAATTTCCATTGCTCGATCAAAAGCTAATTCGGGGTCTTCTGTTTCTTCAATTCTTTCGTATCCAACCTTAGCCAACCATACCTTAAATGGTTCTGCATTAGGGGAAGGAATGGACTGAATTAATCGCAATAACTGTTCGGTGTCAGCAATATCTGTCATTCTCATTTTTCCATCGGCAGCCATCATTTTCAACCCGTGACAATTCGTCACGGTTTCATTTCCTTCTTTTTTAAGCCTTTCCTTTAATTTTCGCCAATATGCATTTGGATTGACACTATTGGTCAGTAAACCAATGACATCAACAATAGAGAAATACCACTTTTCAATGTCATTGTTCCAATGAACTCGTACGCGCTGGTCTTGAAATAGTTTTATTGCGTTTTCTTTTGTCATAATTATAATTCGTAATTACCAACTTCAAAGATAACTTTTCTTTTTCTGTTCAAGTTTTTGTTGGTAACGGATAAAAATCATGACAATCAGCGTTCTATCCCTAAAATGGTCTCACAAATAAACTCCGCCGCCTTCCCATCACCAAACAAAGGCAGAAATTTCAGCCCATTCTCGGTGCTGTGGAAATGGTAGTAAGCACTCAGAATTTTTTCCTTGTCCGCATTGGTCACAATAGCAGCCTGTTCCTGCACTATTTCAACCCATTCGGTTTCATAACGCAGTATTATTCCGGGTTTCTGAAAAAAGTAAGCTTCCTTTTGCACACCACCCGAATCGGTGATCACAAGTTTGCAATTACTTTCCAACTGAATCATGTCCAGAAATGAAACCGGAGGTAAAATTTTAATGGTCGGAGTGCTTTGAAGCTTCTGGTACAAATCACTTCCAAGGTTTTGTTCCAGCAATTGCGAGGTCCTGGGATGCAATGGCAAAACAATGGTTTCCTGATACGTTTCGGCAATTTCTATCAAAGCAGCAAAGATGGCCTGCAGTCGCTCAGGCAGGTCAGTATTGTTGTCGCGGTGAATGGTTCCCAGGATAAATTGGCCATCGGCCAGCCCATTCTTTTCAAGAATATCACTTTTCGATTTCGCCAGCTCTTTAAAAAAAAGGCTGTTGTCGTACATGACATCACCACAATGGAAAATTCCCTGGTGGTCAGGATGAAAAGGTGCCTTGTGGTCAGGATTAAAACCTTCACGAACCAGGTTGTCGTAGCCTGTCCGGGTAGGCGAAAACAGCAGGGTGGAAGCATGGTCGCAGAGGATGCGGTTGATTTCTTCCGGCATCCGTTTGTTAAAGGACCGCAGACCCGCCTCGATGTGAACAATAGGAATGTGGATTTTTGACGCGGCGATGGCTCCTGCCAGGGTGGAGTTGGTGTCGCCATAGAGAACCAGATAATCGGGTTTTTCATTGAGGAGGATGTCCTCTAATCCTTCGATGATGCGGGCGGTCTGGATTCCATGCGAAGCACTCCCCACCTGCAGGTTGTAGGCAGGCTGCGGGATTCCTAATTCGTCAATAAAAACTTTCGACATGTTGGTGTCGTAGTGTTGCCCGGTGTGAACAATGATTTCCGTAATCTGATCGCTATAAAGGTTGGCAATGGCTCTGCTGAGCGCTGCCGCTTTGATAATCTGTGGTCTGGCACCTATGACGGTTACTATTTTTTTCATGTAGGGGAGTGTGTTTTTGATAACAATGGGCTTGTATTTTTAATTAGAGAAAGAACATAACAAAAGATCATTCCATTATATGATCACCAACTTGTGCCTGATGGCATAGGCCAACAAAGAAATCGCATTCTTGCATCCTGTTTTGGCAAGCAGGTTCGATTTGTGACCTACTACGGTACGCTCGCTGATGTACAGCACATCGGCAATCTGCTTGTTGCTTAAACCTTCTGATAGCAATTGCAGGATTTCTTTTTCACGTGCGGTGAATTTAACCTCATCATCCTGGTGTTTTTCCTCCGTGGTTACACGTTTAGTGAAAAAATTGAAAAGCTCTTCACTGTAGTAGGCTCCGCCATTCATCACTGTTTTGATGGCTTTGTCGAGGGTGTCTTTATTAATATTTTTAATCAGAAATCCCCTGATACCTGCATCAATCATGCTCTGGACATAATCATCATCATTGAACATAGTCAGGGCAATAATTTTAAGCCCCGGATTTTCTTTCATGGCAATGGCCGTGGCATCAATTCCCGACATCACCGGCATTTCAATGTCCATCAACACAACATCCGCAGGGGTTGTGCGGATTAAATCCAGGAACTCCTGCCCGTTGGCTGCTTCGCCAACGATGTGGACATAAGGCAATTTACCAAGTACCATTTTTAGTCCGTTCCGAAAAATCTCGTGATCGTCAACAATAATGATTTTGATGGCTTCTTCCATGAAGGATCTTGTGAATGGCAAAAATAACAAAGAAAAACGAACTGGATGCGGTTTATATCTCGATAATGATTTTAAATCCCTGACCTACCTCACTGCTGAACTGGCATCTGCCGTTGATTGATTTAATCCGGCTGATAATGCTCTTGAGCCCGATGCCGATTTTTTTATCACTCATAATTTTTTCGGTATTAAAACCGATGCCATTGTCCTTGAATTCAACCCTGATTTTTCCCTCGTTGGCTTCAATATTGATGCTGATGAGAGTAGCTTTTGCGTGTTTAATGGTGTTGTTGATCAGTTCACTGATGACCCGGAAAAGGATGAGCTGAATATTTTTATCCATGGTTTGATCCACCCCGACGGAATTAAATTCAATTTTGATCCGGTTTGTGAGGTTTATTTTGTTGCAAAAGGCCTGGATGGCTTTTACTACTCCATATTCATGAATGACTCTGGGCATCAGGTTGTTTGATATTTCTCGAGTGCTTGAAACCGCTTCATCTATGATTTCGTTCACCTGTTTGATATAGGATGCTTTTTCTTCTTCCGAAGTATGTGCATCAGCCAATTCGCCTACATACAATTTGACGGTCGATAACATGGGACCTAAACCATCGTGCATATCTTTTGAAAAACGTTCCCTTTCACGTTCTTCGGTCTGAATTACAGCGCTTAGTACTTTTCGTTCCAATTCGTTACGCATCTTCAGGTTACGCGAAATACTCAGTACCACGCTTTGCTGGTTAAAATCCAACAACCTGCTGTTGATTTCAACCGGGATGAGGTTACCTGTTTTGGTGATATACTCTGAATCGAAAATCAAACTACCCGAACGTACTAACTGGTTTCTGTTTTCCAGAAACTTTTGACCAAATTTGGCAGGTTTTAAATCCAGGATATTCATTTCCAATAACTCTTCTCTGGTGTATTCAAGTGTTTCACAGGCCATTTCATTCATTTCGATGATATTCCCCTGCATATCCGAAACCAGCATTTCGTCGCTGCTGTTGTTGAACAGGGTCCTGAAATTGTATTCACTTTGTCTGAGTGCATCTTTCGCCGACCGCAATTTTATGTTGCTTAACCTAATTGCATTGAGTAACTTGTGAACACGGCGCGTGGTGGTTAACAGCACCATCAGGATAAACAGGATGGAGATAAGCAAGGCGAAATAAATAGCTGTTATGATGAGGTTTTTGATCGGGACATACGTCAGCTCCCTGGTGGGGATAATGGCGGCAATGATCAAACCGAATTCATCGTATCGGGCATAGGTTAACAAATATTCCTCATGATTTGAAGATTTGAAAAGATGACTGCTGCCGGAGGTATCACCAATCATATCGTTGAACCATTCTTCATGCGCAACCGATTGATTGTTGTTCGGGACATCAATGATCACCTCACCTTTTTGATCCACGACAAAAATATAACCATTTTGCCCGATTTTTAGTTTCTGCAGAATGCTTCTTAGTTTCTCCAGGTCCTTTTCTTTGTCTCCAACGTAAAGCATCCCCGCCAGGGTGTCGGAATGGTAAAATGGTTCATACGAAGTGATGTACCAATCATTCACAACATAAGCACGACCTTCGAATATTTCCCCTTTCATCATGGCTTTTGCAACAGGAGAATCGTTTGGAATAAAGGTGCCAACAGCAGCATGACCGGAAGTGTTTAATACATTGGTGGAGATGCGTAGAAATCCCCTGTCGGTTTTCTGAAAAATGGTGGTCGTGCCACCAAATAATTGGTAGGTTTCTTCCGGAAATTCAGTCGATTTGTAAACCAGGTTATTGTTGCGCATCATGGCAGGAATGGTCACTATGCTGGTATCTAATGTATGCTGATTGATGGCTTCCACCTGAATTTCATTGTCGGAAAATGAAATGGGATTTTGGAAGAATAACTCATGCGCCACCTTCAGGTTGGTTTTTACTTTTTCAAGCTTGAGTTCCCGCTCGCGTTCAAACATGTAGCGAATGGTGTTCACCTCCAGCCTCATGTTTTTCTCCGACTGGTTATAAATCTCCTGTTTCGATTTGCTGACAAGCACTACCGTGATGAGGGCAATAGCCACGATGGATCCAATAAATACCGGATAAAACAATTTAAATTTGATGTAAAGATTGTTGATATTCTTATTTACATCCATTGGTCAATCGTTAGTAAGCCAGACTCATACATTCTATCCATCTCAATTCCATCTTTAGATTTATTTGATGCGATGTGCCTTCCTCATCCCGGTTTTCTCATGAAGGAGCTATGTCGCACCATAGCTTCGTACTGACTACCACCTACCGTCTCTTTTTTAGTAAAACTATTCTTTTTTAAAATCGAGGCTGACAGAGTTTACACAATAGCGCATTCCTGTCGGATTGGGGCCGTCGTTAAAAACGTGCCCCAAATGACTTTTGCATTGTCCACATTTAATCTCGGTGCGGGACATGCCGTAGCTTTTATCCAAAACTTCCACGATGCTGCTGTCGGCCACCGCCTGAAAGAAACTCGGCCATCCGGATCCCGAATCAAATTTGGTGTCGGAGTTGAAAAGTTTTGCCCCGCAGGCGGCACAATAATAGGTGCCATCTTCGTGGTGGTTTACATATTTACCCGAAAAAGCGGGCTCGGTACCACATTGTCTTAAAACACGGTATTGTTCAGGGGAGAGCTCTTTCGACCAGTCCTGTTCCGATTTTGAATTAGTTTGATTAGTTGTCATTGATGAGTTGGTTTGGGCCGACAGAATTGGTTGAAACAATAAGGCAATGGCCATGATAAAAACCAATCTGTTTAGCGTTGATTTAGATGTAACTGGTTTATTAATGCGTTGCATAGTAAGTAGGCTTATAAATTGAATTATAAACGGTGCAAACAGAAAAATGGTATTGAAAAACCAGGCATTTCACGTTTTTTAATAAATCATAAACTTGACTCTTGCACCGTCATCACTCACCAACACATAGAGTCCGGGGGCAAACTTTCCAATGTCAATGGAAGAAATTTGTGATCCCGAAAACATCATTTTACCTGCGGAGTTAAACACCCTCGCATTTATTTTTCTGTTTAGTTTGACCACTTGGCCTGTTGCCGGATTTGGATATACTATTAAATAAGGCAAGTCGCCGGTTTCATCAATACTGTTTGGAGCATTGGTAGAACCCGGAGTTGAGGTGGTAAAAAACACCAGGGTAGTATCTCCATCCGTCATCCGACCATAGCTGACATCCTCTGATTGAACTCCAAAAACAAGTTCATCTAACGCAATCAACTGCAATGAAAATATCCCCACCTCTTCTCCATCTTTGCTTAGTTTAAAATTGGTATGGTGACTGCCTAATGTTGGATCACCATCGGCCCAAAACAATTCAAATCCGCCAACAGGGATGCTGACATCAGGCATTTGCCATTTGTTCGGAGAGTCCGGGTTGTCGGTCAGAAAATAATCGCCCAGGAACACAGGTTCACTGTCACCATTGTAAATTTCGACCCAATCGCTAAAAACGCCGTACTCATCTGCAATAACATGTGCGTTGTCAGCCATCAATTCGTTGATAAAAAGCAAGGGAGTGTCACCGGTGGCAGGGTTTATGATCCTGGCTTCACAGGGCAAAATCTGTTCCTGTTCCAAACCATCCGTAACGCGAACCTGATAGCTTACCTTGGTCTCTTCTGAAATATCAGTTAAGGTAACAGCGTAATTTCCATTCTCTTCATGAACCATTTCTGCTTCTTGAATTTCTCCATCATTTAAAGAATACAATACCGCAACCATCTCCGCTACTGTTTGTACATCTACAAAAGCGGTTATCCTGATCTGTTGACCCGATTCACGTTTATGCCGGATATATTTAATCACAGGGGCCATGCTGGTATTTTCGAGTTGAGCATTCATCGAAGTAACCCTTTCATTCAGGTAAGGGTAAAGTCCTTTCTTTACGTGAGCTCCAGTAGACTCGTTGTAAGAACGTAAAAAGTCGTCATACGAATAACCATAATCGAGTGGATAAAAAGGATCATCAGCAACGTAAGGGGCTATCATGTTTTTCCTGATTTCAATACTTTGTATAAGCGAATCTATATTGATTGCCCTGTTAATCAATGCGTCAGCATAGAACGTGAATTGTTTTCTGAGTTCAGGATTGTCCACCAGACGTGTATAAAGGGGTCTGGGTTCGCCCTCAGGTTGCCAGTTGTAGATATCGCGCGTAGCCCAATCGATATTGAACCAATCGATTCCAAAGGTGTTGTCCACATCGTAAGGAATAAACTCCATCTTGCCTGTAGCCGTGTTGTGGTAGATATAATAATTGTTTTTGTTGTAAATATATCCATCCCAGTCGCCGCAATACAGGTCGGCAGCAATGATCTTTAAGTAGTCATAGGTGTTGAAGACTTCATCCAACTGACAAATCAGGTGATTTTCGGCCGCGTTGTTCACAATGTTGATCAGGTTGGACAGATCAGTATAATCGTCAGATTCTTCATTTGTTTTTAGTTCGTAAACCCTTCGGTCACCGGCTTCCAGTTTATAGTCGTTCGGATTAGAACTGATATAATCCAAATCGGCGGGATAAAGACATTTAAACAAGTTGCCATCATTGTTGCCAAATCGCGATAGCACAAACTCCTCGTCAACATGTTCCACATTGATATAAAGTCCATGATAGTTTCCATTGATAAACAGCCTGACATGGTTGGCTCGGGGAGCGGGAACATCAAATTTTCGCAGGATATCCCACATGACTTTCGATCGCATTATGGTTGGATCGTTGTGTTCACCGTTCAGATTTATCTTTTCAACGCCATAATATTTTTCCCCTTTCAGAAAAGTATTTAATGAGACTTTGAATGATTTCTTTGCTGAATACCGGGAAGTATTTCCGCGTAAGCGAAAGCCCACCGGGTTGATGGTATCCAATACGGTTCCGTTGTTAAAGACAAACACGGCATGGAATTCGGTTTCACTTTCAGGATTTTCATAAATCCAGGTGAGCGTATCAGGGTCAATGGTGATGTCTATGCGCGGAACAACGGTGTCGATATACAAGGGGCCATTTTCAGGAAAAAATCCTTGGGCCAACATCAATTGAGCAATAAAGAGGCTAAGAAACCAACTACATAAAATCTTTTTCATGCTGGTATTTTTTTTTGTAAAGGTACGGTTTTAATAGTTTTGAGCGTGTTTTTTTAATGTGCTTTCCGTATGTTTGCATAAAACTGAATGTTATGATGCAAAAGATAAATGAAGCAGTTGCTTATTTGCAAAAACAGGACGTAGGAAGTCCAAAAATTGGTATTGTCCTGGGAACAGGATTGGGGGGAATGGTAAAGAATGTCGTCATCAGCCACGACATCCACTACCGCGATATTCCACATTTTCCTGAATCGACGGTTGAATCCCACTCCGGGAAATTGATTTTTGGCTCCATGAATGGAAAACAGGTGGTGGTCATGAATGGTCGTTTTCACTTCTATGAAGGTTACAGTTTTGATCAAATCACTTTTGGTATCAGGGTGATGAAGCTATTGGGCGTTGATACCTTGCTGGTTTCCAATGCTGCCGGAGCCATCAACACCACCTTTAAACCGGCTTCTTTAATGCTGATCGATGACCACATTAACATGCTGCCGGGCAATCCGTTGGTAGGTAAGAACCTGGACGAACTGGGCACCCGTTTTCCGGATATGAGCGCTCCTTATGATGCTGGGTTAATGGCTAAAATGGAGCAGATCGCCACCGAAGAATCCATCGAACTGAACAAAGGTGTTTATGTTGCATGGATAGGGCCCAGCCTGGAAACCAGGGCCGAGTACCGATTTATTAAAACCATGGGCGCCGATGCGGTTGGAATGTCCACCGTTCCCGAGGTGATTGTTGCCCGGCACATGGACATGAAAGTATTGGCGATTTCAGTGATTACCGATTTGTGTGACCCCGACAACCTGAAACCAGGCAATATTAATGACATTCTGGCCAATGCAGCCCTGGCGGAAAAAGATCTGGTTAAACTCTTTACGAGGCTGGTGTTATCATTGTAGATTTTTTAAATCTTCAAATTGTTGTATCTTTGTGAATCTATTTTGTAATTTATGGAACTTCATTTATCCCTGACTCTTCCCGGGCTATTTCAACGGTCTGTCGACAAGTTTTCTGATTTTCCGTTTCTTTCCTTTGTGGATGAGACCCCCATTACGTACGGTCAGGCAAATATAAAAGTGCTTGCTGTGCAAAGCATGCTTCAGCAAATCGGATTAAAACATGGCGATCGTGTGGCTTTGTTAAGCACCAACATGCCAAATTGGGGAATCACTTACCTGGCTATTACCGGAATGGGAGCTGTGGTAGTTCCACTATTGCCTGATTTTACCCCGGAAGAAATCAAAAATGTGTTGGAACACTCGGAAGCTGTAGCCATCTTCGTGTCTTCAGGGCTGAGAAACAAAATTGCCGATTTTAATGGGAATCACCTTAAAAGCACGGTGCTTATCGATGACTTTTCTGTGATTAGTTCCCACCATCTTACGGTCGAATTTAAATTGGACAATAGACCCGGATTTAATTATCAGGTAGCGGAAAATGATCTGGCAGCCATCATCTACACATCTGGCACCACAGGGAAAAGCAAGGGAGTGATGCTCTCGCACCGAAATATCTGTTTTACCGCTGTCAAAGGACGTACCATCCAGGCCATTGGCCACAATGACCGCATGTTGTCGGTATTACCACTGTCGCATACTTACGAAAACACCATTGGTTTTATACTACCCATGGTTGGGGGTGCGGCTATTTATTATCTTACAAAACTGCCCACACCGGCAGTATTATTGCCAGCACTTAAACAGGTAAGACCAACGGCCATGTTAACGGTGCCATTGATTATTGAAAAAATTTACAAATCAAAAATACTACCTGCATTTAATGAAAAATGGGCAACCCGTGTACTGTATCGAATTCCGGTGTTGCGTAAAAAACTCAATGTGTTCGCCGGAAAAAAACTCATGCGCACCTTTGGTGGTGAGTTAAAATTTTTTGGAATTGGTGGTGCCAAACTCAGCGGAACTGTTGAGCGCTTTCTGATAGAAGCTAAGTTTCCATATGCCATCGGGTATGGCCTCACCGAGACAGCTCCTCTCTTGGCAGGCGTGGCTCCCTTCGCAGGAAAATGGCAGTCAACCGGGCCTGCTATGGAAGGGGTAGAACTTAAAATTGTTAATAGGGATCGTTGGACCGGAGAAGGCGAAATATGGGCCAAAGGACCGAACGTGATGATGGGCTATTACAAAGAACCTATCCTTACGAAGGAGGTACTCACAAAAGACGGTTGGTTCAAAACCGGAGATCTGGGTTTGATCGACACAAACGGGTATCTTTTTATTAAAGGGCGCAGCAAAAACGTGATTATCGGCGCCGGTGGTGAAAACATCTTTCCCGAGGACATTGAGTCTATTATCAATAATTTCAGGTTTGTAGTAGAGTCGGTTGTGGTGGAACAAAAGGGAAAACTGGTGGCGCTGGTTCACTTTAACCGGGAAGAAATTGAACAACAATATCGCTATATGAAAGATGAGGTAACCTCGTATGTGGAAGCCAAATGCGATGAATTAAAAGTGGAATTGCAAGATTATGTCAATCAACAAGTAAATAAATTCTCTAAAATCCAGTTGGTAGTTGTGCATGCAGACCCGTTTCAGAAAACAGCCACTCAGAAAATAAAAAGGTTTTTGTATACCCAGCCTCCTTTGGAGTGAAAGATTACATGGAGTTGTAAGCTGAGACCGGGGAATATTCAGAATCGAGGAAGAGGAGTTAAATCGTTACCCCTTACATTTTCCTTGGTCATTTTCGCCTCCTGCAGGTTGAATTGACCCATTGAAAAATAGCAATAAAATCATAACCCGTTATAACCGAATGTTTTCATGAAAAAAAATAACATCGTGGTTCTTGGCGCAGGTCTGGTGGGGAAACCCATCGCCGTTGATTTAGCACAGGACGCCAATTATTTCGTCACCCTGGTAGATATTAATCCACCCTCACAAGTATTGACCGATCGCTATGGAATTAAATTGGTTTTGGCCGACCTAAGTAAAAAATCACAGGTGGTTGCCGCGGTTCAGGACGCTGATTTTGTGGTCAACGCAGTTCCCGGTTTTATGGGATTTAATGTTTTAAAACAGGTGATTGAAGCCGGGAAAGATGCAGTAGACATCGCTTTTTATCCTGAAAATCCAATGGATTTGGATGAATTGGCCAAAAAACAAGGGGTCAGGGTAATTTGTGATATGGGAGTTGCGCCAGGTATGAGCCACTTGTTGGTAGGCCATTTCGCCAATCAGCTCGATCACGTGGAACGTGTGGATATTTTCGTAGGAGGCTTGCCAAAAATACGTACCCAGCCTTGGGAATACAAAGCCGTGTTTTCACCGGTGGATGTGTTGGAAGAGTACACGCGTCCGGCACGTTTGGTAGAGCATGGTCAAATGGTGATAAAGCCGGCACTCACTGAGGTGGAAAACCTGGAATTTAACGGATTGGGTACTTTGGAAGCTTTTAACAGCGATGGACTGCGATCGTTGGTTTACACTTTGAAAGCGGATGTGATGCGTGAAAAAACCTTGCGATACCCCGGCTATACGGCTAAAGTGAAGTTATTGGCTGATGCCGGTTTTTTTAATCCTGTGAAAATGAGGGTAGGAGGCATTGAGATTTCACCCTTGTCGCTGACTTCGCAATTGCTGTTCGATCAATGGAAACTCCATGAAGGTGAAGAAGATATGACCATCATGAGGATTGTAGTGGAAGGCAGTATGAACAGTGTCCGACATCAATTTGTAAGCGATTTGCACGATGAATATGATCCCATCTCAAATGTGCATAGCATGGCACGTACTACTGGTTATGCCGCTTCGGTGGCGTTGAGGTGGTTAATGAGTTCAGTAACGATGAAAAAGGGCATCACATTGCCCGAAAAACTGGCATTGGAAGTTGGTTCAGTCGACTTTATTTTAGCCGGTTTGGCTGAAAGAAATGTGAATTACAAATTCACACACAGGCTGTTGTAAAAAAAGTTCGGTTTGATTGCCAGGTGAATGTGAGCATTTTTATTGATCTATTTGGGAATCATCACTTAGAAATTTAATCATATCTAACCATTCATCCTCTTACTAACTTGCATATCACTACCTAACTATCCTAAACTATTCTCCCACTAACCTGTCGGCCTGTTTTTCAGCCCAATTAATTAAGGTGGCCTTGTTGTCGGCAGACAAAGCAATTTCAGGGTGCTTTTTAACATAAGACTTTTTTGGCATCCTGCCTTCCTTCACTTCATCCGCAATTTTATGTAACCTGTTCACCTGCTTAGCTTTGGTAAGATTTGCTAAATCATCGAAGTTAAGCTTTGATTTGGGCCTGAACCGTGTCAACCAACAGGCCTGATCGCTGTGGCAAGGCATGCAGGATGTACTAATGATATTCTGTACATTTTCAGGCACTTCTAATTTCTGATCACTGCTGCTTATTAACTGATCAGGAGATTGAAAGGCGAGCAGGAGTGCTCCCAATGGTATGGCAAGTAAAAACAAAAGGTTCTTTTTCATGGTGTGTTATTTTAAGTATGAGTTAGCCTGGTTATCAGCCCAGTCGGAGATGATTTTAGTGGTTTCATTTGTGAGTGCCATATCTGGATATTCATCAAGAACTTTTTTTGGAGGCATATCGCCTTTGTTAACAATTTCTGAAATTTCAGTTAGTTTTCCAACCAGCCTCGCTTTTGTCAATTCACTCAGTCGATCAAACATCAGTTTCTTCTTTGCTTTATCATTTTTTGAATCTGATTTGTGACAGCCCATACATGAATTGTCAAGGATGTCCTGCACATCCTGAGGAATCTCAAAACCAGTATCCTGAGTGCTGCTTAAAGGATGTTGTTTTGGTTGGTAAAGGCTGGCGCCGATGAAGAGTAACCCGACTAATATGGCCAAAATAAATAATGTAACCCTTTTCATAGTTTAAATTTTATGTTATTTGCACAAAGGTAATTATATTGCTATTTAAAATCGATTTAAACTGTATGAAATTCACAGATGACATCAATTTTTTTTTAAACATCAAGTACAGTCAGTATTGCAGACCTGAGTTCATTCAACACGATCCAATCTCAGTTCCGAAAAATTTTGACTGTAAGGAAGATATTGAGATTTCAGCTTTTATCACCGCCCTCATCTCATGGGGCAGGCGGCCTTCTATTATTGCCAAGTCAAATCAATTGATGCAATTGATGGATAATCAGCCTTTTCAGTATATTACGCAGGCGAACCCAAACGAATTAAAACAATTGGAGGCCTTTGTTTACCGCACTTTTAATTCCTCTGACCTGTTGTTTTTTATTCATGCATTAAGAGGGGTTTATTTGGAGCAGGGCGGACTTGAATTCGTGGCGCAGCAGGCATGGAATACTTTTGGAGAAATGAAAATGGTCGTTATCGAAATGAGGGAAACCTTGTTGAGCTATCCCCACTTAGCCAGATCAGAAAAACACCTGGCTAACCCAGGAGCCGGATCAGCGGCCAAACGCATCAACATGTTTTTGAGATGGATGGTCCGGCCAAATACCGAAGGAGTGGATTTTGGCATTTGGAAAAATATACCGACGAGTGAATTGCTTTGCCCTCTGGATGTACATACGGCACGTGTAGCCAGGCGTTTAGGTTTACTCGAACGTACTCAAAACGACTTGAAAGCGGTGGTTGAGTTAACAAATAACCTAAAATCATTCGATGCTGAAGATCCAATCAAATATGACTTTGCACTCTTTGGTCTGGGTGTTTACGAAAAATTTTAATGACCTACATTTTTGATGGAAATCAGAAAATAGAATCATCACTTCAGAGATTTGTCGGGTCGAAAAATGAAAGAATACACAGATTTGTAGCAATTGCCAATAGAACAATCATGATTTTCTTGCGTTGTAATGCAAGAAGTCCGGAAACAGGTTCTAATGTTAACAAAACTTAACGAGTTAATAAATAGGTCGTGTTTTAATCCGTAAAACTGATTTATTATTACTTTTGTCGTGTATAATAAAACATCCGTCCCCAACGGTTGTCATTGGATGACCAACGACGTATGTAAGTACTAAATATTAAAATAGCAACCAATGAAAAAAATTGTTTTAGCAATTGCAATCATGTTCTCCATGGTGATGGTAAACGCACAGGATGACGCCAAGAAAGCCAATGGACCTGAAATTACTTTTAAGGAAACCATTCACGATTATGGTACCATCTTTGTCGACGATGATGGAGCCTATGATTTTGAATTTACCAATACTGGTAATGAACCTTTGATTCTCAGCAAACCCCGTTCTTCATGTGGATGTACCGTGCCTTCATGGCCAAAGGAGCCCATTTTGCCAGGAGAAACCAATAGCATTAAAGTTACTTATAACACACACAAAGCCGGACCATTCAACAAAACAGTTACGGTGTATTCTAACTCTGCTACTTCGGCCAATGTGATGTTGCGCATCAAGGGAACTGTAAATCCAAAACCAGGTGAAGTACTTCCTGAAAAAGACAACAGCAACGGAACTTCTCCTATTAACGAGTAGGTATAATCATGTGGTAAAACAGTCTTCATTTGCTCAGGTATTCCTGACATGAAGGCTGTTTTAGCATTTTACAGGAGAAATTGTCTCTTGGAATTCCTGTTTTTAAGGGAGATCATTCTGATAAACAGTTTCGGATTTCATTAATAAAAATGAATCATCCATAATATAAACCGGATCATGTTAAATATATCAAAAAAAGGGCAGCAAATGCCGGAATCTCCTATCCGAAAGCTGGTTCCTTATGCTGAGGAAGCAAAAAAAAGGGGTGTGTATGTTCATCACCTGAATATTGGTCAACCCGATATCGAAACACCTGAGGTGGCCCTAAAGGCAATTAAAAACTTTCCTGATAAAGTAATTGCTTACAGCCATTCGGCAGGGGTACTTTCGTTGCGAAAAAAATTAGCCGAATATTACGAAACGGTGAATATCCACCTTGAACCTGAAGAAATAATCGTGAGTGCAGGTGCTTCCGAAGCCCTACTCTTTGCCTTTCAGTCCATCATGGATCCAGACGATGAAGTGATTATTCCTGAACCTTTTTATGCCAATTACAATGGGTTTGCCATGAATGCGGGCATCCGGGTAGTTCCCATTTTTTCGAGTATTGAAAGCGGATTTGCGCTTCCTCCCATCGAAGAATTCGAGAAAAACATTACCCCCAGGACCAAGGCCATTTTGGTTTGCAATCCGAATAACCCTACGGGATATTTATATTCAAAAGAAGAGCTTGAGGTGCTACGCGACATTGTTAAAAAGCATGGCCTTTTTCTTATCGCTGATGAGGTTTACAGGGAGTTTACCTATGATGGCAAGACCCATTATTCGTGCATGTACCTGGATGGTATTTCTGAAAACGTAATCCTCATCGACTCGGTTTCTAAGCGTTACAGCGCCTGTGGAGTAAGAATTGGATGGATGGCATCGAAGAATAAGAAATTGATGGACACTGCATTGAAATTCGCTCAGGCCAGGTTAAGCCCTCCTTCACTCGGGCAGGTAGTTGCTGAAGCCGCAGTGGATACACCAAAGGAATATTTTGTATCGGTAATAAAAGAATATATTGCGCGGCGCAATACAGTGGTTGCCGGAATAAATAAAATTCCGGGTGCGTTTTGCCCCAATCCTGAAGGGGCGTTTTATGTCGTGGCCAAATTGCCTATTGATGACTCCGATCGTTTTTGTCAATGGTTGCTCGAAGATTTTGCTTTTGAAAATCAGACCGTTATGCTCGCACCTGCCTCAGGTTTTTATTCCACCAAAGGCAAAGGTAAGGACGAAGTCAGGATAAGTTATGTGCTTAAAGTGAGCGATCTGGAGAAATCAATTCATGTTCTGGAGGAAGCCTTAAAAGTGTATCCCGGCAGGACCAACTAGACATTTAAATCGATCTGTAATGCATGAGTTTTCCATAGCCATCAGTATTATTGAATCCGCCGAGTTGGAAGCCTCCAAGGTCAATGCAACTGAAATTACTGATCTGGTATTGGAAATTGGTACCATGGCCGGAATTGAATTCGAAGCATTGGATACCGCCCTGGAGGCTGCAGTTCGCCAGACAAAGCTCGAAAAAACACGCATTCAGGTGATTAAAATTCAAGCGATTGGTCGGTGTACCGATTGTGATAACGAATTCGAGATAAATGATTTCCTTGATCCCTGTCCCCAATGTGGAGGTTTGTTTCATCGGGTGTTGTCTGGGAAAGAGATGAAAATTAAATCGATTGTGGTGGAAAACTAAATTTACCAACTGATGAGATTGTTTAAAAGCAGGCTGGACAACATCCTGCTTTTTTTTATCCGTTTTATGGTCCACCAAAAAAGGGCATGCCATCAACCTGATTAATTTAGTATTTTTGTGTTTCATAATCACACGTAAATGACGCCAAAGGCCAATAAATTAAAGTCAAATTCTTTAAAAACGCCCCCCGTTGAACCGGAGATAAAAAAGGGGAATAACAAGACTGAAATAAAAAAGAAGTCGGGCTCAGCATCAGGTAAGTCAATCCATTTATCCGACCCACGGATCGCGAAAGCAATGGGCTTCTTTCTGGTGTTTTTTAGTCTTTACCTTTTTTTTGCTTTCACCTCGTATCTGATCAATTGGTTCGATTCCAATCCCGGCAGCATTTTCATGCCGGCAGACTCTGTGTTTTTTAAGGATCATGCCGAAATTGTGGAAACCTGGACCGGTAGATTGGGTTCTTTTCTTTCGGAGTGGTTTATATTTAACGGAATCGGCTTAGGAGCCTATCTGATCCCTTTGGGTCTGTTTGCCCTTGGCATGCGGCTGCTGCTTAAAATAAGAATGATCAAATTTTGGATTTGGGTCGAATTGCTGGTGCTTCTTGGATTGTGGATGCCCTCGTTTATGAATCTGGTTTTCCCGTCACATCCTGAAAACATCCTGGGCGGATTGGCAGGTCATCAGTTAAATATTTGGTTGATCAGCTATCTGGGGAGTGTAGGACGCATCATGGGGCTCATTTTTGTATTGGCTATTTTTCTGATCGTTCATTTTTCTTTTCTTTTCGATAAACGATTCTTTACAAAATTCAGTGATCAGGCAAAACTAAACAAACAGAAATCTGTTCAAAATGAAGACCTTTATAATACAGTTGAGTTTTCTGTTGAAGATGAAGAAGATCATGAAGAAGATTTTATCTCTTCAAAAAAGAAAGCTGGGACAAACGAATATAAAATACTGATCGATGACCGTGTGGGTGATGATTCCCCTGATGATGATTTTGAACCAATTGATCCTGCTGTAAAAATCAATACTGAAGATATTGAGCTCACCATTGAACATCCTGTAGAAGAAAACAAACACCCGAATTTGGCGCCCGGAACTCATTTTGGTGTCGATACCGAATTCGATCCAACACTCGATTTGCCGGATTACAAAATGCCACCGCTTGATTTACTCGAGGATTATGATTCGGGAAATGTGACTGTTGACAAGGATGAATTAGAGGCCAATAAAAACCGAATCGTAGAAACACTTCAGCATTATGCCATCAACATCACAAAAATAAAGGCCACCATTGGTCCAACCGTTACTTTATACGAAATTGTACCGGCGCCGGGTGTGCGCATTTCGCGCATTAAAAACCTGGAAGATGACATCGCGTTGAGCTTGTCGGCCATGGGTATCCGCATCATTGCACCTATTCCCGGAAAAGGTACTGTAGGGATTGAGGTTCCCAATCGCAATCCCACCATCGTGTCGATGAAATCCATCTTCTCCTCTGAAAAGTTCCGGAACAACACCTATGATTTGCCTTTTGGTATCGGGAAAACCATTTCGAACGAAAGCTTTGTTGCCGACCTGGCGAAGATGCCCCACGTTTTAATGGCAGGTGCTACAGGGCAAGGAAAGTCGGTAGGATTGAACGCCATCATTGCTTCACTGCTTTATAAAAAACATCCGGCCGAGCTTAAGTTTATCCTGGTTGACCCGAAAAAGGTTGAACTTACGTTATTTTCGCGTATCGAAAGGCACTTTCTGGCAAAGCTTCCCGATTCTGAAGAAGCCATCATCACCGATACACGAAAAGTAGTTCGCACGTTAAATTCCTTGAGCATCGAGATGGACAATCGTTACGAATTGCTTAAAGACGCTCAGGTGCGCAACATAAAGGAATACAACAAAAAGTTTATTTCCAGAAAGTTAAGTCCGTTGCATGGTCACAGGTACTTGCCATATCTCGTCTTGGTGATTGATGAGTTTGCCGATTTGATTATGACCGCGGGCAAAGAAATTGAAAGTCCCATTACCCGTCTTGCACAGTTGGCACGTGCAGTGGGTATTCACCTGATTATAGCCACACAAAGGCCTTCTGTCAACATCATCACAGGAACGATCAAGGCGAATTTTCCTGCACGTATCGCGTTTAGGGTAATCTCAAAAATCGATTCACGTACCATTCTCGATTCAAGCGGTGCAGACCAGCTAGTGGGAAGGGGCGACATGCTTTTTTCCACCGGCAGCGACCTGATCAGGTTACAATGTGCCTTTATTGATACTCCCGAAGTAGAAAAATTAACAAGCTATATCGGTGCTCAACGAGGTTATTCTGATGCACTTCATCTTCCGGAATTTAAGGATGAAGAAAATGATTCGAAAGCAGATGTTGATCCTTCAGAGCGTGATGAATTGTTCGAGGATGCCGCTTTGATTATAGTGCAAACCCAGCAGGGATCAACCTCTTTGCTCCAGCGTAAATTGAAGCTGGGTTACAACCGTGCGGGGCGTATCATCGATCAGTTGGAAGCGGCAGGAATCGTCGGACCATTCGAGGGCAGCAAGGCACGGGAAGTGAAAGTTGGAAGCGAAATGGCTTTGGAACAATATTTGAGGGATCTACATTCACGGGAAACTCCTCAATCGGATATCTAGTGGAAATCTCATCATTTAAAATATTTTATAAAATGAAAGTGAAAAATTATTTGTTAGCCCTGTTGGTTCTGGCGATGACGCCTGCCTGGGCTCAAAGTGAAAAAGATGCCGAAAAACTGCTTGAATCGGTCATCAATAAGACTGCTTCTTATTCCAATTTTAAAGCCCAATTGGCTTATACCATGGTGAATGCAGAAATGAATATTGATGAAAAGAAAACAGGCGTTATTTATGTCCAGGGTGATTCGTACCGCATCGAAATGGAGGGACAGCAGATTATCAGCGATGGTAAAACCGTTTGGACCTATCTTCCCGATTCAAAGGAAGTAATGGTTAGTGAGGTGTCGGAAACTGAAGAAAGTTTTTCGCCAACTAAGATACTAACCAAATACAACGATGATTACGATGCACGCTTCGATCCTGACAGTAAATACAAAAATGCCAACTTAAAAGTCATCAACCTCAAGGCAAGCGAGGGTAAAAACTTCGACAGAATAAGCGTTACGGTGAATTCGGATAAGCTTTCGCTCGAGAGTTTTTCGATGTATGATAAAGACGGGAATGTTTTTACTTATCAGATTATTTTGTTGGAGCCAAATCTTAATCTGGCAGCCAATACTTTTGTGTTTAACATAAAAGATTATCCCGGGGTAGATGTGGTGGACATGCGCTAGGTTTTGCTTGTCTGCTTTTTGTGCTTGTAAGTCACTCCCGCTATAAACAGAACTATCCAGCCCGCGATCATCACCAATGAACCAAAGGGAGGGAATGCTGAAAGTCCGCTAAATGCCCCGCCCGTAAGTTCGCTAATTGAAGTAAGGTACATCGGAACGGAAAACAGGATAACACCTATTAAAAATAAATAATACATGCTTCTCAGGTAGGCTCTTACTACATAACGGTTCATAAAAGTGATGGCCAATAAAACCACCGTGTAAAACATCTGGTTTAATACACCTGTGTTGAATTCTTGTAAATGAGTTTCACTGATGTTTCCTTTTAGAACGAAGCTGCCTACAGCGTCAAGTATCACGGCGGTTGCTCCCAGGACACTGGCGGTAATGAGAAATTGTTTAGTCATTGTTTCTTATTTTTTTCAAAGATAGCAATTATGAAAAACGTGTACCTTTGTAGGGCAATAATTTTATAAGTGATGAATATTTCAGTCGACATTAGTTACTATCCTCTAAAAGAAGAGTTTATACCTCCGATTAAACAGTTTATTCACCGAATGAACCAATATCAGGCCCTGGAGGTTCAAACCAATGGCATGAGCACGCAGGTTTTTGGCGAATATGGCGAGGTGATGGAAGCCCTTACACGTGAGATAAAGGATTCTTTTAACTTGCCTCATTCAGTATTTGTACTTAAAATAATCAATGCCGATTTGCAAAAACATGCCTAAGCCTGATTGATGAGCGAATTTTTCCTTTTCTTTCTGCAACCCTATCAATCGGCTACACCTATTAATATCATCCTTGAGTTGGTGGCCGCGTTTTTTGGTGTGATCAGTGTGTTCTACGCACGAAAACAAAACATCCTGGTGTTTCCAACAGGTATCATCAGTACGGCCATATATGTTTATCTGCTTGCACAATGGGCTTTGTATGGCGATTTAATTATCAACATTTATTACACGCTGATGAGTGTTTATGGTTGGTACATGTGGCAAAAAGTAATTAACGACCAACACCAACACATTTCAATCAGTCGGACGAACAGAGTAGACAAATTGAAAGCGCTGGGTATATTTTTATTTACCTCCGTATTTGTTATCGCAGTTTACAGGTATTATAACGTGATGCCTAATAACCTGGGATTCCTGGATAGTGTAGTGTATGCCTGGAGTCATATCACCTCCGGAAATCTGAACGATCTGAGGGATGTTACACCCTTTCTCGATACCTTTACCACAGGAGTTTTTTTTGCAGCTATGTGGTTGATGGCCAATAAAAAGCTGGAAAACTGGACATTGTGGATTATTGGGGACATCGTATCCATTCCCTTATATTTTGTTAAAGGGTATGGCTTTACAGGATTGCAATATGCTATTTTTCTGATTATTGCCATCATGGGTTATCTCGAATGGCGTAAACAAATTAACCTGGCATTGAGCCATGATTAAACGCGTAGCCATCACCGGACCTGAATCTTCAGGAAAGACAGAACTAGCATTCTACCTGGCTGATCGTTTCCGGGATATGTGGGTTCCTGAGTTCTCAAGAGAATACCTGGCCGAAATTGGACCGGACTATAGCCTTTCTGACATTGAAGCCATCGCCCGAGGACAGTTTCAAAGAGAAGAGCAGATGATATCAAAAGCAAAAAAATACCTGTTTTGTGATACCGACTTTACCGTGACAAAAATATGGAGCGAAGTGGTTTTCGGCCGTTGCCCGGAATGGATTGACATGAGATTTAATGAGGATCACTATGACCTTTATTTGCTTTGTTATCCTGATTTGCCCTGGAAGCCAGATCCTTTGCGACAAAACCCCGATAACAGGAAAGATCTGTTTTTATTGTACCAAAAGGCATTGGTAAGTATCGGTGCAAATTTTCGGCAGGTTGATGGCGTGGGGGACGAAAGAACACAAAAAGCAATTAGCTTTGTACTCAGCTTGTAGAAGATGACTTTGGAAAAAGATAATATAACGGTATTGCACTTTGCACGTTGGTATCCCAACCGCTACGATCCCATGTATGGACTGTTTATCCAACGACATGCAGAAGCCGTTGCCCTATATGGTGAAGTGGGAGTGGTATATGTACATGCCACACCAGACTCTCTAATTCCTAAGCCTATGGAAGTATGTTATCATCGGGAGAATGGGGTACATACTGTCCGCGTATATTATCCGGTTTCACGTTGTAAGCAAAAGCAAATTGGGCAATTGACCGGAATGATACGCTTTTTTATGGCCTGCAACCTGGGGCGCAAAAGGATTGCCCGGGAAATGGGGAAACCGGATGTGGTACATATCCACATTCTTACCAGGATGGGGATTTGGGGGTTATATTATAAATGGGTCCATCAAACACCATTTGTTATCAGCGAACATTGGTCCCGCTATCTGGAACTAACAGGCAGTTATCAAGGATGGTTGCGTAAATTTTTTACCCGAATGGTTGTGAAGAATGCATCGTTTGTCACTACCGTGACTCAGAATCTGGCCGAAGCCATGCAACGTCACGGACTAACGGGTGTGCCTTATCAGGTGCTGCCCAATGTAGTCGATCCGTTATTTTTTAACCCGCCGCTGATTCAAAACAAAACCCCAAATCTTAAAACATTCATTCATGTGAGTTGTTTTGAAGACAGATCCAAGAACATAAGTGGACTATTGCGCGCGGTTAAGTTATTATTTGAAAAAAGGAATGATTTTAAAGTGGTATTGGTAGGCAATGGAATGGATTTTAACAGGATGAAAAACTTTGCCATTGAGTTGAATCTGAATGGGAAACAGGTCGAATTCACCGGACTTTTACAGGGTGAGGAACTTGTTACTCAGATGAGCCGGGCTGACATGTTGTTGGTGACCAGCCACTACGAAAACCTGCCTGTGGTGATTCTCGAAAGCTTCGTCTTGGGCATTCCGGTATTGGCTACACGCGTTGGTGGTATTGCAGAAATCGTTGATCCTTCCAATGGATTATTGATTCCGCCCGGTGATGAAAATGAACTGGTTGCCAGGATGGATGATTTTCTCAGTGGGGTTTTGAAGTTTGATTCAGAATTGATTAAGGCGAATTCTCGTTTAAACTACACTCCTCAAGCGGTTGGTAAACAACTCATTGACTTGTATAGTAAATCTTTAAAGATGAACGACGTGGACTGACCAATGTTACTCGTGCATGGCCAACATGGGAAGGTCGAGTTTGAAAAAATCTTTTTTGTTCAATTTCTGACTGAACAACGATTTAAAAATATTGGATTTATGTGAAATAAACGCGATGACATCAATATGCTGATGTTCTACAAACGTTTCAAGGGCATCCTGTTTATCTTCGGCATCTATTACAAAAAAGCGTACCTTGTCAAGCTTTTTTTCCATTGAAAAAGCTTCTTTCAGGTCGTTGATGAAAGCCACTCCCTGATCTTTTTTATTCTCTGAAACCAGGTGCATGACTGAAATATTGATTGTGGTTTCTTTAAAAAGATTGAGCAACAGGTTGATTTTCGCGAAGTCATGTTCACTGGCATTGCTGGCATACATGATGTTTTGGATGCGGCAACTTTTGGTTGTCATTGGAACTGCAATAACTGGAATGCTGGCATGATCCATGATGTTCTCAGCCATACTTCCTTCCAAAAATCCTTTTTTGCCGGCCCCATGAGTTCCCATAACAATAATATCAGGATTTAGATCGTCGCAAAGATTCCTGATTTCCCACTCCGCATCACCTCCGGTAATACTATGTGAAAGGGTGATATTATTCATTTTATTTTCAATAAGATACGCTTTAGTTTCATGTAGCAGACCGGTCATACGGATTTCAGACTGCTGCTTGAGTTCCTCAATGAATTGCACATTCATAAAGGCGTCACTATCGATGCCTGAAGGAAAACTGCTGTCAGGAATCATGAGTTGATCAGGGTAAATGTGTAATAAATGAAGGGTTGTCGGGGTTGTTGCTCCTGCAATTTTGATGGCGTATTTGCATGTGATCAGTGAATTTTCGGAGAAATCAACCGGAATTAGCATGGTTTTCATCGCAGTATATTTTTTATAAAAATAGTTATTATTTGTTGGTTTGTAAAGATCAAAAAAAAACTAATTGATATTGCATTTTTTCTGGTATTTTTACGCCTGTTAAGGAGGCTTATCGCATTGAGAACCTCGTTTGAGGATTAAAATCCATCAAAATATGAGAATACATTTTATTGCCATTGGGGGAAGTGCCATGCATAACCTTGCCATTGCCCTCAAGCAGGCAGGACATATCATCAGCGGTTCGGATGATGAGATATTTGAGCCTTCTAAAAGCCGGTTACAGCACTTTGACTTGTTTCCCGGGCAGATGGGCTGGCATCCTGAACTAATCAGCCACAACCTGGATGCAGTGATTCTGGGGATGCACGCCAAGGCTGATAATCCTGAATTAATACAAGCTCAACAAATGGGGGTTCAGGTGTTTTCATATCCTGAATTTTTAGCACGGCATGCGCAAAACAAACAGCGCATCGTCATTGGAGGCAGTCATGGCAAAACGACCATCACCTCCATGGTGATGCATGTGATGAAGCACCTCCGTTTTGATTTTGATTACCTCGTGGGCTCAAAAATTAAAAACTTCGATGTGATGGTACGTCTCAATGAGGAGGCTCCGACCATGATTTTTGAGGGCGATGAATACCTGAGTTCCCCAATCGACTTACGTCCAAAGTTTCATTGGTACAAGCCTCATATTGCATTGATCAGTGGAATTGCCTGGGACCACATGAACGTTTTCCCTACATTTGAGAATTATCTTGATCAGTTTAACCTCTTTATCCGGGGAATTGAACCTAACGGCGTATTGATCTATAGCAGCGATGATGAACAACTGGTGGAATTGGTAAAGAATAATCCTGCAGTCAATTCAATTGGATACGGAGTTCATCCCAATGTTGTTAAGGAAGGTGTTACCCGGTTGCTGACGGAAAACGGAGAAGTGGCTATTGGCTTATTTGGTCGGCACAATCTCCAAAATTTAAATGGTGCCAGGCTGATATGTCAACAGGTCGGGATTTCTGACCCTGATTTTTATGATGCCATTGGTAATTTCGAGGGAGCCGCTAACAGGCTTGAGAAGGTACTTGATGAAAAGGGAATGATCTATTTCAAAGATTTCGCACATGCCCCTTCCAAGTTGAAGGCCACGATACAGGCCGTAAGGAACCAGTATCCCGATCGCAAACTGCTGGCCTGTTTTGAATTGCATACCTATAGCAGTTTGAATAAAAGCTTTTTATCTGAGTACATCCACACACTCGACCTTGCTGATATGGCCTGTGTTTATTTTAATCCACACGCCCTGACATTAAAGAAGTTGCCGATGCTGATGAAACGGGATGTATTAAGTGCTTTTGGCAGAGATGACCTGCATGTTTTTGATCAATCATCTGATGTTGTTGACTGGATAAGGAAGAACAAGTCTGAAAATACCGTGATTCTGATGATGAGTTCAGGCAATTTTGATGGGATTAATCACCTGGAGTTGGCCAAATCGCTTCTCCAATGAAAAGGTGGATTTTCAACATAATACTGGGTCTTCTCCTGGCGGGAAATGCGGCCTTTTCTCAACAGCCGGAAGACGCTTTGCATAAAAAATTTAATTACAGGGTTGGTAACCTGGGTTTCGCTGCCGATAGTATTGATTTAATTATTCCTGATGTCCCACAAGGTGTGGTCACCAAATATTCCCTCGAGGTATATAATTTCGGAACAAAACCCATCGCGTTGGCTGATGGCAGGGCAAGCCGATTTGTTTCATCCAGCCCTAATCCTGCAGTTTTAATGCCTCAAACTTCAGGAACTATCATGGTTGAGCTCAACATTGTAAAAGAATTGCCTTTTGGTCCGTTTAGGGCAGAGGTTTCGTTAGATACAGATGACCCCACTTCCAAATATAAATTTCTCAATCTGTTAACCAACATCGTTGTCAACACGGAGAAGTCGGGAGAATCAGTTGGTTTGGATACGATTCCCCGTTTGTTCTTTGATTCGTATAATTATGATTTTGGATATTTGAACCGTGGGAAAAAGCTATATCATTCTTTTAGGTATACCAATGTGGGTGGAATGCCCGTGGTGATAAGCTACATTAATGTTTCTCCTGACTGTAGAATGGTGGTTGCCCCAAACAAAATCATCCAACCTGGCGAGAGTGGCATGATCAGGTTAAAATTGATCCTGCGTGGCAGGGTAGGTGTGCAACACCGATCGGTCATTCTCAGCACAAACGATCCTGTAACACCCGAGATAACTCTTGGTCTCCATGGCAATGTGCGTAAAGATTCCCCTTCAAAAAGCAACCCGAACTTCTGTAACGAAAGTCCGGGTCGCTTTTAATATGCAATAATCTACAAGATTAGCTATTCATCGAGATCAGAAATTCCTGATTGCTTTTTGTAAATTTAATTTTGTCTTTTAAAAATTCCATGGCTTCTACCGGATTCATGTCTGCCAGGTGATTTCGCAGCACCCAGATGCGTTGAAGCATGTCTTTGTCCATTAACAAATCTTCACGGCGGGTACTCGAAGCCACAATGTCGATGGCTGGATAGATCCTTTTGTTTGACAGTTTTCGGTCGAGCTGAAGTTCCATGTTACCGGTACCCTTAAATTCTTCAAAGATCACCTCGTCCATTTTTGATCCGGTATCGATGAGGGCCGTAGCCAGAATGGTGAGCGAACCGCCATGTTCAATTTGACGGGCGGCTCCAAAGAACCTTTTAGGTTTCTGTAATGCGTTGGCTTCAACGCCACCTGAAAGTACTTTTCCGGAGGCCGGTGAAACGGTATTATAAGCCCTTGCCAAACGGGTAATAGAGTCGAGCAGAATAACCACATCGTGACCGCATTCGGTAAGTCTTTTGGCTTTTTCCAGGATCAGGTTGGCGATTTTAACATGCTTTTCGGCAGGCTCGTCAAAGGTAGAAGCAATGACTTCGGCATTTACATTCCTGGCCATATCTGTTACCTCTTCAGGACGTTCGTCGATGAGTAGGATAATCAGGTAAACCTCTGGGTGATTGGCAGCTATGGCGTTTGCAATTTCTTTTAGGAGTACTGTTTTACCTGTTTTCGGCTGCGAAACAATGAGCCCGCGCTGACCTTTGCCAATAGGGGCAAACATATCCATCAGACGGGTTGAAATGGTCTCTTGTTTATGACCTGTAAGAATGAATTTTTCTTCAGGGAAAAGAGGTGTCAGGAAGTCAAAAGGAACTCTGTCGCGGACTTCTTCCGGGAGTCTTCCATTGATATGGTCAACCTTGATCAGTGGGAAATATTTTTCTGATTCTTTTGGGGGACGCACGGTTCCTTCAACTGTATCGCCCGTTTTTAATCCAAACAATTTAATCTGCGATTGCGAAACATAGATGTCGTCAGGAGAGTTCAGGTAGTTATAATCGGAAGAACGCAAAAAACCGTAACCATCGGGCATAATTTCCAATACTCCTTCTGCCGGTACCATCCCTTCAAATTCAAACGGAAATTCAGCGCGTTGTGGTTGAGGTTTTGGTTGAATTTGATTTATTTCCCTGGTATTTGGATTGTCAGATTTTACGTAAGGTTTTGGAGCCCTGACATCGTTTTCGAAACGAGGTCTTTTATCATAAGGCTTCCTTTCCTCCCGGTTTTCGATCTGTCGTGATAGGATCGGTTGTTCGGGTCTTACCACAGTTTCAGTTATCTCAGGTTCTTTTGACATCGTCACAGTGGAAACGATGGGCAATGGTTTTCTTTCTATCCGTTCACGTTTTCGGTGCCGGGATGCATCGTTGTCAGATGGTTTCCTTGGATAAGAGGTAACAGGCGCATCTGGTTTCTTTTCCACGATTGCAGATTCGGTTGGTTTATTCTCAGGTGCTTTCACAACAGCCTCAGGAGAGGTTTGTTGAGGTCGCTCGGGGGTTGGAACTTCTGTCTTTGGCCTATTTTCGATCGGCCTGGTATATTCTTGTTGCTTTTTTGGTTCGGGTTTTATAGGATTGTCCTGTACCGCTCTCATCGCCGATGTTGAGTCGTTTTCCTGAGCTGCCGGTGTTACCGGTTTGTCAATAATCCTCTCCTGTGGCCTTCTGTCATCAGGTTTTCGCTTAGTCACAGGACGCCCACGTTTTTTCTTTTCAGTAATTTCTTCCTTTTGGAGGGTCTCCGGTGATGGATTTAAAGCTTGATAATCAAGGATTTTATAAATCAACTCCTTTTTTAAAAGCTTATCTGTTTTTGGAATTTTAAATTCCTCGGCAATCAGCCTTAAATCAGCTACAAGTTTGCCATTAAGTTCCACAATATCGTACATATACGGGGATTTTGTAATATACCGAACTTGATTAAGTTCGATTAAAAATAAATACTTGAATTAATTATACTGGAATTTTCAGATCCTTCTTCTTAGTTCCTTTAGTGCTGCGAAAATACTACAAAAAGCATTGTAATTGAAATTAATAAACATTTATTTTGATTATTTATTCAATTTAAAATCAATTCACATAGAAAAAAGATTTTTAATTACGGGTTTTTAAAGATGAATAGTCAGTTATTATAAAATTTTTATTAATGTTGGTTGGGCAGGCATAGGTAAATGATTATTTTTGTGGCTCAAATTTACAAATAAATTTATGATACAACGTAAACAATCTGTTTTTTTATTCTTGTCTTTCATTTCATTGGCAGGATTGGCTTTTCTGCCGTTGGCAAATTTTCTTGGCGATCAGGATTCTTTGGTGATGTATGTATATCAAATTGTCAGCAAAGTTCCCGATTCGATACCCCCCTTTAGTAGTTTGTTTTTATTACCGTTATTGTCGATTGTGATCATCGCGGCAACGCTTTCATTTGGAGCAATTTTCATGTTTAAAAACAGAAGCAGGCAACTCATGGTTGTTCGTTTAATGATTTTTTTACTCATCGTTTTCATTGGTTTATTTTTCTTGTATTATGTAAATGCCCTGGAAGAAATCAGTGGAGGACTTATTGAACCTGAATATGGAATGTACCTGATACCGTTGGCCCTGGTCTTCCTCTTTCTGGCCATGCGCGGTATTGTTGCTGATGAGCGTTTGGTGCGTTCATCCGAGCGTTTGCGCTAAACCTGACTTTCCCGCTTCAGTTCAAGAATCTCCAGGTCTTTAATCTGGTTTTTTTCGACTACAAACCTGACTGCCGTAATCACTCGATGAATTCCGGTTGTTCCGGCAGCACCCGGATTAATATGCAATAACTCATGCCGTTTGTCATAGATCACTTTGAGGATGTGAGAATGGCCAGAAATAAACAAACCGGGCCGATTCTCCAGGATCAGTTTTCTGGACTGTTGCGTATACTTTCCCGGATAACCACCGATATGAATCATGGCTACCAATAAATCTTCACATTTAAAAATGGCGGTTTCGGTGCATGCCGACCTCACTTTGGTGTCATCAATATTCCCAAAAACAGCTCTTACTGGTTTAAACAGTTCCAGTTTTTCCAATGTTTTCATGTTGCCAATGTCACCGGCATGCCATATCTCGTCGCAAGACTCGAAAAATGAAACCACCCGGGGAAGCAGGGTTCCGTGGGTGTCAGAAAGGAGACCTATTCTTTTCAAAATTAAAAATTGATGCCTATACCAAGCATCATGTTCGCATTAAACTGAGTGCGGGGGCCAATGGGCATCCCATTATTATCATGGAATATCACATCATCATCGTATTTCAACTCTGAAGTAATGTTCACATTTAACCATGAATTGACTTTGAGTAAAAGCCCAACCTGCCAGTTTACATCAATGTTTTGCGGATTATCCAAATAATCGGAATACAATTCGAGTTTAGTTCCAAGGTTGACATTTTTAAATAGCTCATATTTGTAGGTCATCAACATTTTAGCGCCAAACATGGTTTTCACTTTTTTAGCATGCTGAATTACCACCCCATTTGTGTCTGATTCTGCCGGGTCAAGTCCAAAAGCACCGGCATCAGCCAGCCTTTCATCGTTTACAATGATCCAGCGCATTGCCGCCGGGGAAATATTCATCAGGAAATGTTCATCGGGAGTGTATTCGAAACCGGGCCCAATGTCGATGGTTGCCGGTGCCATGAACTTCGAAACATAGATGGTTGAATCGACTTTGTAATCATATCCCTTCGCAAACTGGCTCTTGTAAGTGAGTACCATGGTTGCATACCACGATTTCGCTAATTTATAACCATAGGTCGAAATAAATTCTATCTTGTCATCTGTTTTCATGGCCTTGTTTTCGCCGATGATTGAATATCCAAGTGCTAAACTCACCCAATTGGCCCATTTATGTTTTCCTTTTATATAGTCGGCTGTCAGCGTGTATTTTCCAGAGGTTGCCAATGTGTTTTCACCTCCGGCTGACCAATTGGAGAAATAACTTTGTGCAAAGTTGATGCTGATATTCTGTTTCACTTGCCAGTGCTTGATGGTGTCCTCCTGAGCTTGTAACAAAAAGCAGGATGAAAAGATCAAAACGATTAAAAAGTTCTTTTTCATTATTATAAGCAGTTGGTTAATAATCAGATAAACCTATAAAGGTATGGGATATTAAAATTTGTTTTCATAATTGTAACGAGCGTATTTGAGTTAATTTAGAGCGCAAAAATAAAAATTTATACTGAAATAATGATCACAAAAAAATCCAACCTAATCAAATCTCATATCCCTGTATTTGATTGATTTGGAATGTGACCGTCCTTATTTTCTCCCTTTTTAAAGAGGATGTTTATTTCATAGTAGGTTCGTACATATTGATTGTCCAACATGCCTGGTATCCATCTTGTTAACTCAAGCAGTCGAACACCTTCCTCAGTGCACCCTCCTCCAATATATTCCAGCACTACTATATTGGAGGGCAATCCGTTTCGTTCCACAACAAATTGTAACTTCACGGTGCCACTAATTCCAAGTTTTGATGCGTTATCAGGAAAGTTGAGGTGTTCGTTTAAAAATTCGGCCAGGGAAGTACCGCTATCTTGCAATTGAAATTGAGGTGCGGTTTCACATTTTTTCATTGGAAAAATCGTTCCGGATGAGTCGTAAGGGGAGTAGTGTCGGGGAACATGCAGGTAGCCACGTTTTTTCACCAGGCGTCGAAATGCCTTTAGATCAAAATTTAGTTCATAGGTACTTGTCGAGGTGATTTTTTTCCCCATGCTTAATCCCGGTTTCCATAATAGATAATCGAAAATGACAAGGGCAGTGCTGTCGATTCCGGGCGAAACACCCCGGGCGATTTTTCTATCGGTGATTTTTCCTGTATTGTCCGCCGTAAATTCAACCATCACTTTCCCTTCTTCTTCTCGATTTATCGATTCCTGAGGATAGTCCATAAATAGTTGCAGGAAGCTTTTATACTCTGGTTTTGCCATTTGCGTGACAGGGGCAGTGACTACTTGCGTAAGTCCCGGAGCGGGAGTTAACAAGAGTGAGAAAACCAGTAATCTAAAGAAAATACGTTTCATTTTTATGCCGATTGGTTCACCGGGTGAAATTAAATTAATTTGAGAATATTTGCTAGTTTTACCATAAAAAAAATGATGGGTATCGAAGGAGTGGTCGCGTTGATTATTGGAGCTGCATTGGGTGCCTTCATCATGACATTAATATCAAAAAACCGCCTGCAGCAACTTAAGCAAATGCAGCAGGAAGAAATCAATGGATTTTTACATCAACAAATTGAACTCAATAAGGCATTGGCCATATCGAACGAAAAAAGCGATAACCTGGCTAACCGGATGGACCAACTTGACGGGCAACTCGAAAAGGAGCGAGAGTTAAAGCACGAAGCGGAAAAATTACTGGTTTCAAGAGATTCTGAATTAATTAACTTGAAACAACGGTTGGAGGAAGAGAAAAAGAACCTTGAAGCCATCCAGGAACGTTCGCGTGTTGAATTTGAAAATGTAGCCCATCGCATCTTAAAACAACAAACGGCTGATTTTACTATCACGAGTCAAAAAGGCTTACTAGATATTCTCACTCCTTTGCGAGAGCGGATTCAGGATTTTGAGAAAAAGGTGGATCTTACTTATGAGAAAGGATTGAAGGATCAATCGGACCTGAAAGCAGAGCTGTTGAAAATTTACGACCTGAGTGTTACCCTTGATAAGGATGCCAAAAACCTGACCAATGCACTGAAATCGGATAGCAAGAGACAGGGTAACTGGGGTGAAATTATTTTAGAACGTGTGCTGGAACGGTCCGGTTTGATAAAGGATCAGGAGTATTATTTGCAGTTTTCAACAAAAAATGAACAGGGAGCCATCATGCGCCCCGATGTGGTGATCAGGCTACCTGAGGACAAACACCTGGTCATCGACTCCAAGGTTTCGCTTACCGCCTATACAGAGTATGTGAGTGCAGAAGAGGAACCCTTAAGAAGTAAGAAATTGCGTGAACACCTGGATTCTATTCGCCGTCATATTAAGGAGTTAAGCGAAAAGCGCTACGACCAGCTTCTGGGAATTAATTCTCCTGACTTTGTTTTGATGTTTATGCCCGTAGAACCTGCCTTTGCGTTGGCTGTGCAGGCTGATCATGAATTATTCAACTACGCCTGGCACGAACGGGTGGTAATCGTTAGTCCGACTACTTTGCTCGCAACGCTGCGTACGGTATCTTCCATTTGGAAATTTGAAAAGCAAAATCAAAATGCCCTTGAAATTGCTGACAGAGGAGGCAAATTATACGATAAATTTGCGAGTTTTGTCAATGATTTGGAAAACATTGGTCAGAACATTGAAAAAGCCGAAAAGGCATATCAGGAGGCACATAAAAAGCTCATTTCGGGCAGTGGGAATTTGATCAGGCAGGTTGAGCAAATAAAAATAATGGGAGTAACTACAAAAAAAAGTTTACCCGAAACACTAATTAACGAAGCAGATGAATAGAGAATCAAGGGAAACACCCAACCAGGATTTTATATATGGTGCATGGCCGGTGATGGAGGCATTAAAAGCTTCAAAAGAATTTGAAAAGGTACTCATTCAGCATGGGTTGCGCAATGAAGTGATAAAAGAGGTCATCAGTGAGTTGAAGCATCTTGATATTCCATTCCAGTTTGTTCCCATAGAGAAGTTGAACCGGGTAACCCGAAAAAATCACCAGGGGATCATCGCTTACCTGTCGCCGGTTACTTTTAGTAGAATTGAACAGGTGTTGCCCGCGATTTATGAAAAAGGTGAAGATCCTTTTCTTTTAATCTTAGATAAAATAACGGATGTACGCAATTTTGGAGCCATATTGAGAACGGCTTCATGCACCGGGGTTCATGCCGTTGTCATTCCTGTAAAAGGCTCGGCCTTATTAAATTCGGATACAGTAAAATCTTCTGCAGGAGCCATTTATACCCTGCCAATCTGTCGCAGCGAAAATCTGAAAGATTCGATAGACTACCTGAAAAATAGCGGTTTGAAAATTCTGGCTGCTACCGAGAAGGGAGAGGAAGTGTATTATAACGAAAAACTTACCGGGCCGGTTGCCATGATCATGGGTTCTGAAGGTGAAGGAATTTCCCCGGAATATTTAAAACGCTCGGATTTGTTGGTAAGAATTCCCATGGCAGGAACCATCGATTCATTAAATGTTTCGGTGGCAGCCGGGGTGTTGCTTTATGAAATCTTCAGGCAAAGGAACCAATAAAAAAAACTCCGGTTGAAGAACCGGAGTTTTTTTGTAGATATGTTGTAATCAGATTAAAATCTTTTTTCTTTAATTCTGGCTTTTTTACCGCGCAATCCACGGAAGTAGTAAATTCTGGCCCTGCGAACCACACCCACTTTATTTACCTCCAGCTGACTGATAAAAGGTGAGGAAACAGGAAAAATTCTTTCAACCCCAATATTTCCCGACATTTTACGAACAGTAAAGGTGGCGGTATTACCGCTGCCTGAACGCTGTAGTACAACACCCTGGTATTTTTGCAGGCGCTCTTTGGCTCCTTCAATAATCTTATAAGTAACGGTAATCGTGTCTCCGGCTTTAAAGGCTGGAAGTTCTTGCATCGTTACCGTGTTTTTTACATATTGCAATAATTCATTCTGGCTCATCTTCTTACAGGTTTAGCGTGGTACACTCAAAAAGAGTGCAAATATACAGCTATTTATTTATCTGCAAATAAAAACCACTAAAAAAGTTGGGGATTTATTAATAGGACATTGTTAGTAATTTTTATTCCCGGTTTTGATAATTAAAAAGGTGTTTGCAATCGGGCAAAGATAATTTAATATCAATCATTTAATAATTCAGGACGGCGTATTTTAGTGCGTTCAACCGATTGATTGTACTTCCATTCTTCAATAATTCTCTCATTCCCAGACAACAAAATTTCCGGGACTACCCATCCGTTAAAATCACGCGGACGGGTGTATACCGGTGGCGAAACCAGGTTGTTTTGAAATGAGTCGCTCAGGGCGGAAGATTCATCTGTGAGCACTCCCGGAATCAATCGGACGATGCTGTCGCTGATAACAGCGGCGGCCAGTTCTCCTCCCGACAAGACATAATTCCCTATGCTGATTTCCATCGTCACCAGGTGTTCGCGGATGCGTTCGTCCACACCTTTATAATGTCCACACAACACTATCAGGTTGTTAAATCCCGACAACCGGTTGGCCATAGGCTGATCAAGCATCTGTCCGTCAGGGCTGGTGTAAATGACGGCATCATAATCGCGCTCAGCCTTTAGGGAAGCGATACACCGGGCTACCGGTTCAATCATCATCACCATTCCGGCACCTCCCGAAAAAGCATAATCGTCTACCCGTTTGTGTTTGTCGGTGGAATAATCACGCAGCTGATGCAGGTGAATTTCTGCCAACCCTTTTTCAATTGCGCGTTTTACAATTGAATGACTGAAAGGGCCTTCAAACATTTCAGGGAAAAGTGTGATGATGTCGATGCGCATAAGGGAAATTGGTTTATTGAATTATTTAATCCAGACGGTTTTAATATTTAAAAATTCTTTGATGCCATAGCTGCCCAGTTCTCGTCCAAACCCAGATTGTTTAATCCCTCCGAATGGGATGCGCGGATCAGATTTGGTCATGCCGTTAATGAATACAGCTCCGGCTTCTATCTTTAAAGCCATTTCTTCTGCCAGTTTCAGGTTGTTGGTCCAAATGCTGGCACCCAGTCCCATACTGGTTTCATTGGCTATCCTAACTGCATCTTCGGCATTTTTTGCAGGGATGATGACCGAAACGGGACCAAACGTTTCTTCTTTAAAAACAGGCATTTCAGGGGTGACATCTGTGAGTAGGGTGGGTTGAAAATACAACTGTTGTTGATGGACGCGATGACCGCCTGTTATTAATGTGGCTCCCATTGAAATGGATTCGTTGATTTGTTTTTCAAGTTGTTCCACTAAATCCATACGGGCCATAGGTCCCATGTGGGTTGCGGGATGTGTTGGGTCTCCAATCGCCAGGTTTTCCAACAATCTTTTATGCTCTTGAACAAAATCGTTGTAAACACCTTGTTCTATAATAAATCGTTTGGCCGAGATACAAACCTGCCCCGCGTTGAGCATTCGGGAACTCACACCCGTACTGCATGACGTGTTAAGTTCTGCGTCATTCAATACAATAAATGGGTCGGAGCCTCCTAGTTCAAGAACGCATTTTTTCAGGTATTTTCCGGCTACGGCAGCCACTGATTTGCCCGCACGAGCGCTTCCCGTCAGGGTGACACCACAAACTGCCGGATGCGCGATGACCTGTTCTGTAAGTTCTATTGAAATGTTGAGGTTGTTGAAACTGTTTTTTGGAAACCCGGCTTCAAGGAACAACGAATGGATGGCTTCGCCACAGCCAAGCACATTCCGTGCATGCCGCAGAACGAAAGTGTTGCCAGCCATCATGGTTGGTAAGGCAGCCCTAAACACCTGCCAAAATGGAAAATTCCATGGCATGAGGGCGAACACAGTCCCCAATGGATCGAAGCGAACATAACAGGTCGATGCATCGCTGGTCATCGCTTCTGTGTTTAGCAAACTAGCCGTGTGTTCGGCATAATACTCACACAACCAGGCACATTTTTCAATTTCAGCTTTCGATTCCTGCAAGATCTTTCCCATTTCGGAAGTAATCAGCAAGGCCAGCTCATCCATTCGTTCACGAAGCAGGAAGGCCAGTTTAAGAAAAAGATCCCCACGTTGAGAGATTGAAGAATTTTTCCAGTTTAAGTAGGTGTCGTGGTTTAAACCAAGTAACTGATCAACTTCTGCTAAGGTTAACAGAGGATAATCTTTTATCTCTTTTCGCGTGGCGGGATTAACGGTGGTGACCATGGTAATGAATTTGTACAAAAATAATGGTTTTCTGTTGATAATAACTACTTTTACACCTCGGTTTTGGCCTTGGTAAATGTGAGCCAATAATAGGATGCAAACCCCCTTCACTATGTTAATGTGTTATTTATGAATAAAATAGCGTTTGTTTTATTTTTATCCCTTGGAAATTTTGGGATATTATTTTCTGTTTATGGTCAAAATCAGCCTGCACTCCCACGTGAAATTGTTCAGGCAACTAAAAGCGGAAGTCGCTCTGGGGTTGGGATTCCCGGTCCAAATTATTGGCAAAACAGGGCCGATTATACTATCAATGTACAAGTGGATCCACAAACAGGCGTGTTGACCGGACATGAACTGATCACTTACTTTAACAACAGCCCCGATACCTTGCGCCAACTTGTTATCAGGCTCTATCCTGATTTTTACAAAAAAGGCAACGCCCGTTCCTGGCCCATCGGTCCGGAGGATCTAACGGATGGAACGATAATCAATTCCTTGTTAATTAATAAGTTAATGGTTGATCCAGCCGACACAAAAGTGGTCAGCAGGTCGGCGACCAATATGTACATTCAATTGGTAGAACCCTTGCTGTCCCTCGATTCTTTGAGTTTAGAAACAAGCTGGACGTTTATCATACCCCAAAACCAGCCCGTACGCATGGGAAAATACAGCGAAAATATCATTTTTGTGGCCTATTGGTATCCTCAGATCGCGGTATACGATGACATTGATGGCTGGGACGAAATCGATTATCTCGGCACCGTTGAATTTTATAATGACTTCAATAACTACAACGTAACTATTTCTGTTCCTAATGATTATAAAATTTGGGCTACAGGCGAATTACAAAATCCCGGAATTCACTATACTAAAGCGGTGCTGGAACGGGTGTCAGAAGCCAAACGGTCGGGTGAGATCGTTCGGTTTTTTACAACCGATGAATGTCGGGCAAATACAGTATTACAGAAACAGTGCAATCAAGCCTGGCAATTTGTAGCCAGGGAGGTGCCCGATTTTTCTTTTGGTTTGGCTAATGAAATTAATTGGGAGGGAAGCTTTGTAACCGTGGATACCCTATCGGGACGACAGGTATTGGTGGATGCTGTATACCCTGATTCGGTCTTAACTTTTAATCAAGGTGCCATGTGGGCTTCCATCAGCGTCAGGATGATGTCAACCGTAATGCCAGGCGTTCCTTTCCCTTATCCGCACATGACTTCCTTTTGTAATGGACGGCGAAATGGTGGTATGGAATCGCCGATGATGGCGATAGACGGAGATCCAAAATCAGAATCACAGTCCATGGGTCTGTTTTATCATGAAATTGCTCATACCTATTTTCCATTTTATATGGGTGTCAACGAACGAAAATACGCCTGGATGGATGAAGGTTGGGCTGCCTACACGACCAATGAAATCATGGAAAAAGAGGATCCTGAATATCATTATTTTGATCGCATCGTTTCGGCATTCGAAACTATGAGCGGACGTGAAAAAGAAGTGCCCATGATGTATTTAAGTTATCAGATAGAGGACTACTCCAGTTACCGCGTACACGCGTATAATCGATCTGCTCTGGCCCTGGCTTTTTTGCGTGATGCCCTTGGTGAAACCACCTTCAAAGAGGCTTACCAACAATTTATTGAGAACTGGCATGGTTTACATCCCGGCCCTTTTGATTTCTTTAACTCGTTTAGCCAAACCGCAAAACAAGACCTATGGTGGTATTTTACTCCCTGGTATTTTGACAGGGCTTATGCCGATTTAGGGATTAAAAAGGTAACTTTTGATAATAAAATAGTAATAGAAAACCCGGGAGGGCTGCCTCTTCCCATTCGTCTGCTGATAAATTATACCGACGGAACACAGGAAGAGATTGAAAGGAATACAGGAGTTTGGGCTGAAAGTCAGGATGCTGTAATGGTTCAGGTGGATAATAAAAAACAAATTGAAAAAGTCATTTTGGGTTCTAAAGGAGTTCCTGATGTAAATTTGTCAAATAACACCGTTATCCCTCAATATCAATAAATGCAACGACTTGATGAAAAAATTTGTCAACATGACTAACAATTAATCGAACATGAAAATCATTTCTACACTCGTGGTATTACTTGCTCTGGGAACGATGCTCACCGGACAAGTAGCGCCGGATAAATACTATATCCAGTTTACCGACAAAAACAATTCTCCTTATTCGATCAACCAGCCGGAGGAATTTCTCTCACAGCGGGCCATCGATCGACGTGAAAAGTATGGTATTGTCATTACCGAAGAGGATTTGCCGGTTAATCCGGCTTATCTTCAGGGAGTTTCCGAAGCAGGGGCTCAATTGCTCAATCCTACTAAATGGATGAATGGGGTAACCGTCTTTACTGAAGATTCAACGGTTATTGAATTGATCGGAGCCCTGCCTTACGTTCAAAACGTGGTGAAGCTTCCCGAACCGATACCAACAGGGATTGATAAAGCCTACTTTGCAAACGAAACCATCGCGATGGCTGAGAAATTGGAAAACAACAACCTAAAGAACACAGGTACTTATAATTATGGTGGAGCGGGTCCGCAAATCAACCAGATCAATGGTACAGTCCTTCATGATATGGGATATCAGGGACAGGGAGTGGTGATTGCTGTTTTGGATGGTGGGTTTAGCGGTACAGAACAACATCCGTTTTTTGATAGCCTGTGGATGAACAACCGGGTGTTGGGCACCAAAGATTTTGTTCATCCCGGCGGAAATGTTTTCACTGAAAGTGGACACGGCAACTCTGTTTTGTCGACCATGGCAGCTTATTCGCCCGGGCAAATGATTGGAACAGCTCCACAGGCAGGCTATTGGTTGCTAAGACCCGAAGATGTGCAATCGGAAAATGTGATTGAAGAATACAATTGGGTTTCGGCGGCTGAATTTGCTGATAGTGTCGGTGCCGACGTCATCAACAGTTCATTGGGTTATATTGATTTTGATAATCCACAGTTTAACCATACCTACCAGGACATGAACGGTGCCACCAATGTGAGCACCCGTGGTGCAGACCGGGCAGCTGAAAAAGGAATCGTTGTGGTGAACAGTGCAGGAAATTCAGGCAATGCTCCTGATTTTCCATATATTGGTGCACCTGCGGACGGGTTTAATGTTCTTAGCATTGGCGCTGTTGATCCGGATGGTATAAGGGCCTCATTTAGTTCTATTGGGCCAACATACGATGGAAGGCATAAACCCACGATTGCTGCTACAGGTCAAAATACTTTTGTTGCTTATGGGATGAGTGATGCCGGCTTTGGAAATGGAACTTCTTTCTCATCACCTGTCATTGCAGGAATGACGGCATGTTTGGTACAAGCTTATCCCGAAATGACGGTGTTAGAAGTTCACAATGCACTTAAACAAAGCGCAAACCAGGCCCTGAACCCTGATGATTTACTTGGATGGGGAATACCGGATTATGGAGTGGCTTATTGGCTGCTTTTGGAAATTGCCGGAAATCCGGCAAATGGAAAAACCTTGGTTGAGGCATTTCCAAACCCGTTTAGGGATGAACTCAACCTGAAGCTTAACCTGGATTCTATTGAATTAGTTGTTGTTGAGTTGATAAGTACCTCTGGAAAATTAGTGTATTCAGGGAAATATACCCGCTCAAGGGCTGATCGCATCATCAACCTTGATCGTGTCGTAAACTTGTTGAATTCAGGTGTTTTTTATGTGCGTGTTGTCATTCCCGAAAAAACTGAGGTGATTAAAATCATAAAACAATAAGCAGATTAGGCCTGTTTAACGCGGTGGTTATTAACAAAATTCACGTTTTTTTCAACAATGAAAGCAGATACAATTGGTCGGAAAGGATTATTGTTAACTTTGAACCATTATTTCGGGGTAAGTAACTAATTAACCAATTTACTTCATCAGAATGGGAGAACCAGAGAATCAGGAAAGAGGGGCCGATTATTATTCAAAGTCGGTAAGGGCAGGAAAACGAACATATTTTTTTGATGTGAAGGCAACAAGAGCAAAGGAGTTGTTTATTACCATTACAGAAAGCAAAAGGCGTTTTAATGAAGCGGATGGCCATTTTACCTACGAAAAGCATAAAATCTTTTTATATGGAGAAGATTTTGAAAAGTTCCGTGAGGGACTGGATGCAGCCATTAATTTTGTAGAAAATGACCAGGATGCCATCAGAGAGGATCCAACATCAGAAGCCGTCAAAACTTCTGCTTCAGATGTTTCTTTTGAAGATTTGGGGGGCGAAGATGAAAACTAATATTCGTTGAATTTGTTTTCACTGAATTTACCCGATTCCGGCTTGTGAATTGTTGGTTAATCATTTAATATTCTTGAGGTTAATAAATTTTCATCAATGCCTGTTCAATGGTTCGTCCCTGATCAATACATGTTAATAAGTTCGCCTTATCCTTCTCGTCGGCTCAATCCAATATTGTATTTTTGCCACTTGCGGGTGGGTTAACAACTGAACAAATACCATGGGAAAAACGATTGCCGTTACGAATCAAAAAGGAGGAGTTGGAAAAACAACAACTTCTATAAATCTTGCTGCCAGTCTGGCGGTTTTAGAATATCATACACTCATTGTTGATGCAGATCCACAGGCGAATGCGACTTCGGGTATTGGATTCGATCCCAAACTAATACAGGCGAGTATATATGAATGCATTGTTGATAACCTGGATGTAACCCAGGTAATCCTGCCCACAAAAACACCACATCTCGATTTATTACCTGCTCACATCGATTTGGTGGGTGCCGAGATTGAACTCATCAACCTGCCAAATCGGGAGATGATGATGAAACAAGTACTTGAAAAAGTGAAGGATAAATATGATTTCATTATCATCGATTGTTCTCCATCACTGGGGTTAATCACCGTGAATGCTTTGTCAGCTGCTGACTCTGTCATCATCCCGGTGCAGTGCGAGTATTTCGCGCTTGAGGGACTTGGTAAATTGTTGAATACAATAAAGATTGTACAAAGCCGTTTAAACCAGCGACTTGATATTGAAGGGATTTTGCTTACCATGTTCGATGGCAGACTTCGCTTGTCGAAACAAGTAGTCGAAGAGGTGAAAACACATTTCCAGAAAATGGTATTTGATACCATTATTACCCGGAATACAAAACTTGGCGAAGCCCCCAGTTTTGGCGATTCTATCATCATGTACGATGTGCAGAGTTCAGGAGCAATCAATTATTTGAACCTGGCTCGCGAGATACTGCAAAAAAATAACATGACCTCCATGAATAACGAGGATAAAATAATAGATTAATGCCATGAGCGAATTAAAGGGTAAGCGGAAAGCGTTGGGAAGGGGATTGGACTCCATTTTACAAAGTCCTGATACTGATATCACCTCGGAAGATATTTCCGGGAATTATGTAGCAGGTGCCATCGCCGAACTCGAAATTTCAAAAATAGAAACCAATCCGTTTCAGCCCCGGACCGATTTTGACGGAATGTTGTTGCGTGAGCTTGCCGATTCAATTTTATCACAGGGAGTTATCCAGCCCATCACCGTCAGGAAAATGGGATATGATAAGTATCAACTCATTGCCGGAGAACGCAGGCTGCGCGCATCTCAATTGGCCGGTATTGAGCGCATTCCTGCATTTATCAGGGTAGCCAACGATGAACAAATGCTTGAACTGGCACTCATCGAAAATATTCACCGTCAGGAATTGAATGCCATCGAAGTGGCGATCAGTTACCAACGGTTGATTGAAGAATGTAATCTAACCCAGGAAAAACTCAGCGAACGCATAGGTAAAAACCGTTCCTCCATTGCCAATGCCTTGCGTTTGCTAAAGCTTCCCCCATCAGTACAAGTTGCTTTGCGCGATGGGTTTATCACATCCGGCCATGCACGTGCCCTGATTACTGTTGAAGATGGAGAACTGCAGGAGAGTATGTTGCACATGATTATTAACCGTGGCCTCAATGTGCGGCAGGTAGAAGAAATGGTGAGAACATTGGCGAAAGGTGCCGAAGCTGCCAAAAAGACCGTCAAAAAGCCGGATCCCATACCCGAAAAATTTAAAGAAACAACCTCCGTGTTAAGCCAGAAACTGGGGACGAAAGTTAGCTTGAAACGCAATAATAAAGGACAAGGATCCATCGTTATCAGTTTTAAAAATGATAATGAACTCGAATCCATTATCAATGTGTTCAGGGAACAACAATAAATTGATTAAGGCACGCAAAAATATCGGTCATCTCATCCTGATTTTCCTCATTTTCGCGGGAACTTCCTCTATCCAAGCACAAAACGCGGAGGTAGAAAAACCCGAGAAAACCAGTGCGTTGAGGCCGCATTCACCCAAAAAAGCCACCTTATATGCTTTGGTTCCGGGCGGCGGACAGATCTACAATAAAAAATACTGGAAACTACCCATCGTTTATGCAGGATTTGGAGTTACAGGATATTTTGCCATTACCTACGGGTCGGAATACAAGAAATACCGGGAAGCCTATACTTGTTCCGCTACTGCAGCCGCGCTGGGTACAGAATGCGATAACCCATTGGCTAAGAAATATAAAACAGAAGACCTGAAATCAATCCGTGATTTCTATCGGAGAAACATGGAGTTGTCCTATATTGTCATGGGGGCCTGGTACATACTGCAAATGTTGGATGCCACTGTTGATGCCCACCTTTACTATTGGGAAGTGGATGAAAACCTGTCTGTGCGGGTAGATCCGATGATTCAACCACTCCATTTTAATTCGGGCTCATTTTCTGAGCCAGGTCCGGTAACACCAAATGGTTTGAGGATCACAGTTAATTTTTGACCTTGAAAAATAATGTATCATGAACATCATTCTCTCAGGATATGGCCGTATGGGGCATGAAGTGGAAAAAGCCGCTCAGCTCCGGGGACATCATATCGTGGCTCGTATGGATAAGAAATCAGACTGGAACAATCTGGAAATAAATAACCTGGAAAGACCTGTTGTGATTGATTTTAGTTTGCCGGATGCTGTTCGTGAAGTGTATAGCTATTGCTTTGTCCATCAACTCCCTGTGATTTCAGGAACGACCGGATGGCTTGAAAAATGGGATGAAGTTGTCGGAGAATGTACATCGAACGGTGGTGCTTTTTTTTATGCATCCAACTTTTCGGTAGGTGTAAATATTATGTTTTATCTCAATGAGCAACTGGCGCTGATTATGTCGAAGGTGTCGGGATATACGCCAAAAATGAAGGAAATCCATCACGTACATAAACTTGATGCCCCAAGCGGAACGGCCATTACGCTGGCTAACCAGATCATTTCCCGGTTCGGTAATTTAACATCCTGGACTTTGGAACAGCCTGGTGAAAACGGGACATTATCCATTGAAAGTATCAGAGAAGGGGAGGTTCCCGGAACACACGAAGTTACTTATGAATCGCAACAGGACATCATTTCCCTGGTTCATGAGGCTAAGAACCGCCAGGGATTTGCTTTGGGTGCTGTGCTCGCTGCCGAATTTCTGAAAGGAAAATCAGGGATTTATTCTATGAAGGATTTAATGCAGGATTTGATTTGATGAAGAGATCGGGTCATCTTAGACAATTTCTCTTGTTATAATTTCTTTACCACCAACTGGGCATTCAGATATCCCACCACCACAATCCTGACACCTTTTTCGATTAACCCTGATCGGGCGGTTGCGTCATACAATTCGTTGTCAATCATTATCTTACCTGCCGGGCGAAGCATGGTGTAGGCTATTCCTTGCTGTCCGATTCTGGCAGTATAATCAGGTGATGCGGAGGTATACCCTTCATCCACGTTTTGTGTTTTCGTTAATGCCAGATGACCGAACGCCCTACTGGTAAATAATTTTTTACTTAGCATAATACTTGCCGTGATGGCCAGAAAGAAGGCAATGACGACGATGGACAAGGCTTTGGTGATCTGTGAGATATTGGCTTCAATATTGATGGGGTTAATATTCCCAACCATGCTCAGGGTAAGCCCGATAATCATGAGCACCAGACCTAAAACACCAATTACGCCAAATCCGGGGATGGCAAATATTTCCACCGCTATTAGGGCTACACCAACGATAAACACGATGATTTCCCAATGATTGGCCAACCCCTCCAGATACAAGGGGGCAAAATATAACATGGCCGCAACGAAAGCTGCTGCCAGCGGAAAACCAATGCCGGGGGTTTGCAGTTCGAAGTAAATTCCGCCAATAATCAACATTATTAAAATGCCGCTTACAAATGGATTGATCAACCAGCCAATCATTTTGTCGGTAGCTGAAATTTCATGTGGCACCACCTTATAATTCTGTATTCCTGCATGTTGAAGCAGTTCGTTTATGTTTTCAACTTTTGCTTCACAAAACCCATGTTGAATCGCTTCGCTCACGGTGAAAGTCAGCACCTGGCCGGAGTCGCTAATCCCCGGCACATAAACTTTTGGATCCACCATGGCCTGGGCTATTTTCGGATCGCGGTTTTTGGCTTCTGCCGTGGCACGCATCATCGAGCGCATATAACTCTGATATTTGTCGGGCATCTGTTCGCCACTCTGGTTAACTACGGTGGCAGCACCTATGCTCGATCCGGGCGCCATATAAATGCTGTCGCAAGCGATGGAAATAAGTGCGCCGGCAGAGGCCGCATTTTTGTCGATGAAAATATAAACAGGGATTGTGCTATTCAGGATTTTTGTCCGAATGGAATCCGCATCATCCAATGTTCCTCCATAGGTATTCATATGGATTACAATCAGATCCGCTTTTTGTTCAATGGCCCTTTCGATGGCGTTTTTTGTTGTTCTCCAAACCGGGGGGGCAATCATTTCCTTCATGTCAAATGTATATACCATAACAGAAGCACTGTCGGTGTTGGCATGTACTTCCTGATGAACACTGAGGATGGAAGAAATTAACAAGATGGTTATGGAAATTAGCTTTTTCATGGTCAGGATTTTTCTGGACGTTTTTTATGAATGCTTTTATATCGCTTACGCAAAACTTGCCGATGCCAGTATTTCCCCCAACCAATATTGGTCCATAACCTTTCATGAAGATAATATAGGATCAGTTTGGCGATTATATCAACGGCTGTGATCATTGATACTGCGCGAATCACATCCATAAAGGCAATTTGGGTAGCCTGCGTAAATACCGTAAAACCGATGATAAAGGTTGCGCCAGACGCAATAAATCGCCAACTAATGGCTTTGAAGAGACTTCTGTATGGACTATCTTTTTCCAGTTCTTCCGGAACAAGCTTCTTTTGGGTCATATCACTTACTTTTATGCAATAATACTAAAATATTGTGAAGAGTTATAAGGTTTCGTTTTTGAAATGCTCCTGAAATTTACAGGTAAATTCACTGTGAGTTAAGGTGTTGGAAGCTATCAGCTGCTGCCCGAAAATATATTGGAGGCCATTTTTAAAGTCGGAAACCATACCGCCGGCTTCTTTCACAATCAATGCTCCGGCAGCCACATCCCATGGATGGAGGCCATACTCGTAAAAGAGCTCAAATCGCCCGCAGGCCACATAAGCCAGGTCGACAGCTGCCGAACCCAAACGGCGAATACCACGCGAGGTTTGCATTAAGTCCCTGAACAAGGCAAGATAGGGGTCGAGCAATGAATAATTGTAATATGGAAATCCTGTGGCAATTAGCGAGTCGTTCAGTTCGGTGGTTTTAGAAACGCGAATCGGCTTCCCGTTGAGGAAAGCACCACCGCCTCTCCACGCATAAAAACACTCTTCCAGATTGATTTCGTAAACCACTCCAAGCAACAATTCTTCGTTTTCCATCAGTGCAATGGAAATAGAAAACAGTGGGATGCCATGTATATAATTGGTGGTGCCATCCAATGGATCGATGATCCAGTTGTACTTGTCGCCCTTTGGCAAATCGCTTTGTTCTTCTGCAATAAAACCAGCCTCTTTAACTAAAGGAGTCAGAGCACTGATAATCCGTCTTTCAGACTCTTTGTCTACATAAGTCACCAAATTGTGAACCCCTTTCTCCACGACATCGCTGTTTGCCAGCTTCTCAACCTGGCTTATGATAAAATGCCCCGTTTCGACGCATATTTTATTGACTTCTAGTGTAATATGTTCAAGGTTCATATAGTCGGTTTCGGCTTTTGTGCTAACAAATAAATAAAAAATCCCAGTCCCAGACTAAAAATAAAAGTTGCAATCACTTCAGCCTGAGTTACTTTCAATCCTAAAAAATCAAATAAGTTGTTCACCCTGATTTGCTCGATCAGAAATCGTTCGATACCATTCAGCATGAGGTAAATGGCAAAAAGAATTCCGGCAGTTTTAAACCGTTTTCTAACCGACCACAAGAATAGAAAAATGAGCAGCGACATGGTGGTTTCGTAAAGGGGAGTAGGAAAAACCGGTTGAGCCAGCTGAAAACAATGGGCTCCCGTGCACCCTTCCATTCTGATGCCTTCGTTGAGGATGTTGTGCGGATAACGATAAGCCCACACCCAATCGGGCAAAAATGATAACCACTGCGGCATGGGAGCCAGGTTCACAATTCCCCAATCACCATCACCTGCCACCTGGCAACCAATTCTGCCAATTCCATAGGCCAATATCAATGAAGGTGCAATGCTGTCGGCCATGCGCTTCCATGGAATACCATGATTTTCACCATAATAGCCTACCCCGAAGGTGGCAACAATCAAACCGCCATAAAAAGTAAGTCCGCTGAAACTTAACAGGCTTCCCAGGGGATCTGCCGTAAAATCATTCCAATTTTCGAATTGATGAAATATTTTGGCGCCAATAATCCCAAAAATGACGGCAATAAAAACGATGGTCCATGTTTGTTCATTGGCGTGAACTTCCACTTCTTTAACCTGTGGAGGGTCAAGCGCTTTTTGTTTCTTTAAATAATATTGGATAAAGGTCAGTGCCGAGGCAAGTATCAATCCACCAATCCAGTTCCCGGTTGATGAAAAAACAAAGGCTTGTGGATTACTGACAAATTCCTGGTAATGAATGACTAATCCGGTTAATTTGAAACCAACCAACAGGCTGATAACAAAGATGCTGACCAACTCGACTAACCCTGCCTTTTGACCTTTCAGCGTTTTGCGTCTGGTTGACCAAACATGCCCGGCTTTCTCCTGCCGGATTAACTCCTTGTTTAATAAGTAGCCCCCACAAACAAACGCCAGGGCAAGAAAGAAACCGTAACTTTGAATTGGGAGGTTTAGGTGGGTACCGAAAACATCGTTAATAAAATCACTAACCCGTGGATACATATCTGGTCAATTTTCTGAAAAACAAAAGTAGCATTAAACTCCATTGAAATAGGGGAGGAGGAAAAATTGAATTAATGGGATGTCCGATCATCTCCCGTATGTAATAAATACCTGAAAATTAAGGAATAAATCTGATCGATTTGCAGTCGGATAAATCCGGTTGCAATGGATGTACTTTTAACATGTTCAAATTAGACGAATAAAACTGAATGGAATCAATCCATTGCAGTCTGGCTTTAGCCGACTGCAACAAAAACTTTCTATTTAAGCATCTATTATTTTGAAGCGGTTTATTCAATTTTGGATTGCTTTTTTGCAACTGGAAATTGCTGAATTAAAATACCCCCGATGATGATCAAAAGCCCAATAATGGTTGAGGTGAGAATGGGTTCTCCCACCAGTAGCCGAATGAAAAACAGACCAATAAATGGAGAAAGATAGATCAGGTTGCTCACTTTGGCGGTATTTTCAGAAGTATTCAAGGCTTTAAGCCAGATTACAAATGTTAAGCTCATTTCGAATAGGCCGATGTACACACATCCGGCCAACGTCCAGCCCGTAGGAATGGGAAAAGTCTTTTCCGATAAAATCATGTAAATCAGTAAATACACTATGCCAAAGAAAAGGTTCATGGTAATTTTGCCGGTATCTTCACGGGGATCTTTCATATTCAGTATCCAGTACAACGCCCAGATAAATGCGCTGCCAACGGCCAGAATAATTCCCAAAGGATGATCCACGTTGAGAAAGTTCAAATTTCCCTTAGTGCTGATGATCATTAATCCACAAAAACTGATGATTAAGGCGATATAATTGATGGGTCTGATCTTTTGCTTTAAAATGATTCCCGAAAGCAACACCAGGATCACCGGCCAGGTATAATTTAATGTACCGGCCAATTGTGCTTCTAAAAGTTCATAGGCTTTAAATAAAACCAGGTAGTATAAAAATGGATTGAAAAACCCCATAATGACCGATCGGCGCAAATCGCCGGGTGTAATCGTTTTGAAATTCAGTCTTTCGCGGCCCATCTGGTTGACTAATAACAAGGTGATAAATCCAAACAGCGATGCCCAGAACAACAGACCGTCGAAAGAAATGTGCTGTAAAGTTAACTTGAAGGCTGAACTCATGGTGGACCAGAATACTACTGCCAACAGAGCGAACAGATAAGCTTTTTTTTGATTGTGCTTTTGCATAACTACAGAGAACAAATTAGTGAGCGGGGCTTGCCCACAATGGCATCTGACCCATCTCGATGTTAAACAAATAGGCACCCCAATAGTACGTAGCCAATGTAATTACTACCACTCCGATCAGATTCAGGATAAATCCTGTTTTAGCCATATCTCCTATCGATAACTGGTTGGAGCCAAAAACAATGGCATTTGGCGGTGTGGCAACGGGCAGCATAAAGGCCATGGAGGCACTGAGCGTTGCCGGCAGCATTAATAACAGCGGGTTTATCTCAACACTCACCGATAAGCCTGCCAATACGGGAAGCAACATTTCGGTGGTAGCTGTATTTGACGTGAATTCTGTTAAAAAAGTCATAACCAGCGAAATCATAACAATGATGAGAATGACAGGAAGTCCCGCGGCTGCTCCCATCTGCTCGCCAACCCACATCGACAATCCTGAAACTTTAAAGGCATTGGCCAGGGCAAAACCTCCTCCGAATAGCAATACAATATTCCATGGAAGTTTCTTAGCAGTCTTCCAATCCATTATCCGCATTCCGTTTTTTCCTGAAGCCGGAATGATAAAAAGCAGAATGGCCACCGATATGGCCACAGTACCGTCATTTACTTGTTCGGGGTGTGGCAGCAGTGCGCTCCATCCCGGAAGGGTAAAATTCCCAAGTGCTAAATCAGTTCGTGTTAACCAAAGGACGGCTAGTAATGTGAATAAAATCAGTACGATACGTTCCTCATATGAAGCCTTACCCAATTGATGGTATTCGTTTTTCAGGGCTTCACCTGTGCACGCTGACTCAAAATGTGCCGGTTTGTAAAGTGTGTAAAGTAACACCCAGGTAGAAAGGAACAATATAAGACTAATGGGCATGGCAAATAAAAACCAGGTACTAAAACTCATTTCAGGCGCACCCGGAAACATAATTTGAAAAATCCTGGCAAACGACAAGTTGGGTGGCGTCCCAACCAGTGTGGCAATGCCCCCTATGGAGGCACTGTATGCCACACCAAGCAGTAATCCTGTCGTAAATTTTTTGTGTGATTTCTCATCCATGAAATCGTGTAATTTTTTGGAAATAGACAATAAAATAGGCACCATCATCATCGCTGTGGCCGTGTTTGAAATCCACATCGATAAAAAAGCCGTTGCGGCCATAAATCCCAGCAGCACTCTTTTGGGACTGGTGCCGGTATAAAGCATTATTTTCAGCGCGATTCGTCGATGAAGCTCCCATTTTTGCATCGCCAATGCCACAATAAACCCTCCAATAAATAAGAAGATCACGTGGTTAAAATAGGCCGAGGAAACCTCTTTGCCATCCATAACTCCTAAAAATGGCAATAAGACAACGGGCAATAGGGAAGTGATCGCCAGAGGTATCACTTCAGTAATCCACCAGCCAGCCATCAATACCGCGACAGCCAGTGTATAAGTTACTTCAGGCTTTCCGGGTGCCAAATCGGCAAACAATACCAACCACAAAAAAATAAGAGGTACCAAAAAAAAGCCGATGAATTGTCTCATTTTAATGCTATTTAATTGATGAGATGATCAAGAAACGCCGCAATTTATAAAACAATTCCATTGTTTACCTGTCAACCGGTAAATATTTTCATTAACCCGGATTGGCCAATAATTTTATATCCATAAAGATGATTGTGGCAGAATTTGACATTTGATTGTTAAAAAAATCACACTTGAACTCGGTAATAACAATAAAAAGCAGTATTTTTGTCCACAGAATTATTTAAAAATAATGAATATGAGGAAGTTAGCCGTTGTGGCATTTGGAGGAAATGCACTACTTAGGGCAGGGCAGAGTGGAACGATTTCGGAGCAGGAGCAAAATGCAAGCAATGCCAGCAGTAGTCTGGTGAAATTGATAAAGAGGGATTACGCGTTGGTACTAACGCATGGAAACGGCCCACAAGTTGGGAACATATTGTTGGCCAATACAGCCGGGAACAAATTATATGGAGTGCCGGATATGCCACTTGATATAAGTGTGGCTTATTCTCAAGGTTTTATAGGATACATTTTAGAACAGCAGTTGCGTAATGTTTTAATGAAGGAAGATCTGGAATCGGATATTATCTCCATTATTACCCAGGTGCTTGTCAACAAAGATGATCCAGCATTTAAAAATCCAACCAAGCCAATAGGCCCCTATTATAAAAAGGAGGAAGTGGAGAAATTGATGGCAGAAACGGGCTCCATTTACAAAGAAGATGCAGCAGGTAGAGGATGGCGCAAAGTTGTGGCTTCGCCCACACCACTGGTAATTTTTAACCGGAAAACGATCGAGCAAATCGCCAGAAGTGGCCACATTGTGATTGCCGTTGGTGGAGGTGGAATTCCTTGTTATTATAGGGAAGAAAATTTTCTGGAGGGAATCGATGCTGTCATTGACAAGGACCTGGCCTCATCGCTGTTGGCTTCGCAGGTTCGGGCAGATAAATTATTCATTCTCACTGATGTGCCTAAGGTTTGTTTGAATTTTAATACACCTCAACAGCAGTCACTCGACAGGTTAAATATCGCCGATGCCAAACGATATTTGGCTGAAGGTCAATTTGGTGAAGGTAGCATGGGACCGAAAATAAAGGCGGCCATTCGATTTGTAGAAACTACCGGAAAAGATGCCATCATTACTGAAACAACTTTACTTGGAGTTGATAATGGAGGAACCCGGGTTACGATGGTTTAAAAACCAACCGATTAGAATTAAGATCAATATGAATGAAAAAGCCGGGAAACCGGCATTTTTTTTAAATGGTAGTTATATTTTCTTCTTCCAGGGTTTTCATTTTGACATAAAAGGCCACTTTCTCCAGGGTTGTTATCATGTCGTATTCTTCCAAATAAACATATTCGGGCACATCAATGGGTTTGGGAGTATAATTTAGCAAACCTTTGATACCTGCAGCCACTAGTTCGTTGGCTGTTTGACTGGCATTTTCGGCAGGTACGGTAATGATGGCGATCTGTATCCCCTCTTTTTCGATGATTTCTCTCATTCTGGTGGCTGAATAGCATGGTACGCCATTCATCGTGTTCCCTATTTTGTCGGGATTGGTATCAAATCCTGCTATGATGGAGAGTTTGTGACGTTTCCCACTGAAATAGTTAATCAATGCCCGACCCAGGTTTCCCATGCCCACGATGGCTACTTTGATGCCTTCTTCACTATCGATGATATTGCCAATCAAGTTGATCAATTCTTTGATGTTATATCCTTTTCGGAGTGTGCCGGAATAACCAATCAACATGAGGTCCCTACGCACCTGTACTGGCGTAATATGCTGTATGCTGGCTATTTCATGTGAAAAAATATGACTTTTGCCTCGACTCAGGCAAAGTAACAAGGCCCTGCGATATTGGCTTAGCCTGGCAATGGTCTTGTGTGGTAAATTATCGAATGTCCCCCTATCTTCCATCATATTCTTGTTAATTTAATAACAAGACAAAAGTACAAGTGTTGATTGTTTAATCCAAATAATTGTTAATAAAATAACATTGTTATTTTTTAGCTTCAAAAGGGGCGTGGGTTTCAGGTTGTATTGGCCGGTTAAATCGTTTTTGGATAAACATTAACAATTAGTTGAAAGAAATACAGAATCATGCCATTTCAAGCATGATTAAGCGAGATGATCTGAAATAGACTGTGATCTTTTGTATTTCACTGGTTTTGGATCATCCAAACCATAAAAACCAGATACGAAAAAATGAGGATACTTCCTTCGATGCGGGTAATGGTTTTCGAAGTTTTTCCAACATAGATAAGCAGGGCAATGAAAATCCCGGAGGCAAACAGCAGGATGAGTTGCACATTAAGGGAAATGTCAAAAGGAATGGGGTGGATTACCGCACTTAACCCCAGTACCAGAAAGATGTTGAAGATATTGCTTCCCAGCACGTTGCCAAGTGCAATATCGGTTTTTTTATTCATCGCGGCAACAATACTGGTCGCCAATTCGGGTAGCGAAGTGGCTATCGCTATCACGGTTAATCCCATCATCGAATCAGAGATACCCAGTCGGGCACCAATTACCGTGGAGCTGTCGACGATCCATTTTCCTCCAAAATACAGCCCTGCCGTACCCCCAACAACAAGCAAGATGGTGCGAATCCACGACATGGTGGCTTGAGAAATGTCAGGGGGGGTATGATCAGGAGTTGATTTGAAAAATATCAGGTAAAGCACATACACACAAAGCGCTAAAAGGATTGCTCCATCCAGCTGATCGATGATGTTTGGCCCCTTAAAAATAAGCCGATCATTGGCCAGGATGATGAGTGTAGCGATAGCCAGCAGGTTGAGCCAAACATCACGTTTGTAAACACTCTTTACAGCGTATATAGGGTAAATGGCTGCAGTAATGCCAACGATGAACAGCGTATTCATTAAGTTACTACCTACCACATTTCCGATGGCCAGGCCCGTGTTGCCTGATATGCTTGCAAAAACATTAATCATGAGCTCGGGCAACGAGGTGCCGATGGCTACGATGGTAAGCCCGATAATCATTTGCGAAAGACCAAGTTTAACTCCTGCGGCAGAGGCTCCATCCACGAGGTATTTGGCTCCGGTTATCAATATGATAAATCCTGCAATAAAAAGAAAATATTCTGTCATAGAGTAAGGTGCTGTTAGTAATTGCGTTCACCAAAGATTCCGGTTCCGATTCTGATCATGGTGCTGCCTGCTTTGATGGCTATTTGAAAATCATCAGACATGCCCATGGATAGCTCTCTGAAAGAGTCCATGGAAGGGAAAAACTCGGATTTTAATTGACGGAAACAGGTACTCAGTTGGTCAAACTCCCGGGCCACCTGATTGGTGTCGTCGGTTAAGGTGGCCATTCCCATCACGCCTGTTACCCGGATATTCTCCATTTTTTTGTATTGTTCGGAAGATAAAATTTCCCTTGCTTCAGCAATATTTAATCCAAATTTGGTTTCTTCCTCAGCAATATGAAATTGCAGCAGACAATCGATTACACGTTGGTTTTCAGCGGCTTGCTTGTTAATCTCAGCGAGAAGCTTCAAACTGTCAACCGCATGAATCAGTTTAACAAACGAGGCAATAGCTTTTACCTTGTTGGTTTGCAGGTGGCCAATAAAGTGCCATTCGATATCACGAGGCAACAAGGGGAACTTGGTCGCCATATCCTGTGCCTTGTTTTCACCAAAAATACGCTGTCCGGCATTATAAGCTTCCTGTATGTATTCCACGGGTTTCGTTTTCGTAACGGCAACCAGTTTTGCCTTTGGGGGGATTAGTTGACGATAGTGTTTCAGGTTTTGTTGAATACTCATGGGGATATTTTTTGCAAAGATAATCCTTTCGCCACATTTTATAATTGAAGAAGTCGCAACAATAGTGGATTGATTACTTTTGCACGTTGAAGCCTGTTTTCAGGTTTTCAAACATCGGTGAGATGCCATTTTTCAAACGTACAATTTAAAGTTAACCAGGTAGCCGCATGAAGCAATCGTTTATATTGATAATCAAGCAATTTATCTTTTGGTTGGTGTTTTTTGCTATGCTACGCGCCTTGTTTCTGATTTATTATTTTTCTCACCTTCATGTAGCCCACATACCTGTTTGGGAAGTGTTACAAACTTTTTATTACGCGCTTCCGGTTGATATTGCTTCGGCATCCTATGTGTTGGTGGTGCCGTTTATATTGCAATTGGCCGGTTTCGTATTTAAAGGGCGGTGGTTGGATGTGATGAACAAAATTTACTCGGCCCTCGTGATATTTGTTTACTTATTGATTACAACCGGCGAACTGGCGATTTATGGGGAATGGAAGACCAAATTATCATACAAAGCACTGTCGTATCTCGAACGTCCCGATGAGGTGTTTAATTCTTATACCACCAGCGGTTTCTTCTTTTTGACCACGATCCTGTTGATTGGGGTCCTGTTTTTTTTCTGGATTTACATCAAGAAGGTTTATCCAAAACAAGCGACTTTATTAAATAGAAATTGGTGGGGTAAATTATTGTATTTACTAATCGTACCTTTTCTGCTTTTTTCCGGCATCAGAGGAGGTTGGCAAGCCATTCCCATTACGGCAAGTGTTTCTTACTTCTCCAAACAAAACATGCTGAACCTGGCTGCTATAAACAACGGTTATAACCTGGTATTTAGCTTGCTCGAATACCGCGAGATGAATCAGCGGAATGTGTTTAGTACACTTCCTTCCCAACAAGCCAATCAGGTTGTGAAGCAGTTACACCATGTTGAAAAAGACACCACCATCCCTATATTAAACACATCCCGACCAAACATTGTTATCTTGTTGCTGGAAAGTTTTTCGGGTGATTTATTGGAATCGTTGGGTGGAATTCCGGGGATTACCCCGCGCATTCACAAGTTAGAAAAAGAAGGGTTGTTGTTCACCAATTTTTATGCCACGGGGAACCGCTCGCAGCAAGCCATGGCGAGTATCTATGGTGGCCTGCCCGCTTTGCCTGTTGTTACTTTGACCAATTATCCCGAAAAATATGGCTCCGTGCCCAGCCTGATCACGCAGTTGCGTCCTTTGGGATACCACACTTCGTTTTTCTTTGGCGGTCAGCTCAATTATGGCAACATCAAGAGCTTTCTGGTAGCCAATCATTTAGATCTGATTGTGGAAGGAAAGGACCTGGATGCCGGTATACCAAGAGGAAAATTGGGCGTACATGATGTCGATTTTCTCCATCATTTTGTCGGGGAACTAAACCAACTGCCCGAGCCGTTTTTTTCAACTGCTTTCACTTTAAGCTCTCATTCACCGTACGATCAGCCCGGTATACGAACCATTGATTTTGTTGAATTCGAGCGTGCTTTTGTCAATTCTGCCCACTATACCGATTCGGCAGTCGGCCTGTTTTTTAACATGGCAAAACTCCAGCCCTGGTATAGCAATACCCTGTTTATCATTATGGCCGATCATTCGCACAATTCATATCACAATTATCCTTTGGAAAGTTTTGAATACCATCAAATTCCGTTGTTGTTGCTTGGAGGAGCGCTTAAGGATAGCTTGCACGGACTTCAGGACGACAGGTTGTTCAGCAATGTGGACATCACGGCCACTCTGTTGCATCAACTGGGGCAATCTTCAGAGGCTTTTTTTTGGAGCAAGAACATGTTTAATCCCTTTTCGCCGCACTTTGCCTATTTCGACTTGAACGATGGCTTTGGATGGAAGCGCGATGAAGGGTACCTCGTTTTGAACATTCAGCAAAACACCCGATATCATTCAGAGGGTTCAACTGAAATTATTGATTCGTTGGAACTTCAGGGCAGGTCCTATGTTCAGGTATTGTTTGATGAGTTTTTGGGGTATTAAGTATTGTTCACCTGTTGACGGTTCTTGACGGTAGATTCAGGAAAATTCCGTCAAATTGGCTTTATTTAGTTCTGAAAGGTTCAATCAAATTCATAAAAGTTTAATTTTGCCGACGGAGAGTTGCCAGAGCGGTCGAATGGGGCGGTCTCGAAAACCGTTGTCCGCGCAAGTGGACCAAGGGTTCGAATCCCTTACTCTCCGCCAGCCATCGAGGCAAATGCAAGAAAACCACCGGATAACTCAATGTTGACGGTGGTTTTTGGTTTTTTGCGGGGTTCAATCATCCCATTCAACGTTTTGCAGCTACCGAAGGGCGGGATTTTTACCACAAAACTTGATTTGAAAAACAAGTGTTCCATTAACCAAAAAACCGTCTTTGGAACACGAAACCCCGCCTTTTGGGTAGGTGCTGATATATGCGGTTTTTCTTCTTTCGGTCAAGTCGCACGTCAGATTTTAACATTCAATTCAAGTCGTCCGCCAAAACCAAGTTCAATGATTTTTTGAAGTGTCGAAATGCGAGCTTCTTTTATGTTGTTCTCTATTTTTGAAATGTAAGATTTGGTTGTCCCAACTTTTTCCGCAAGTTGTTCCTGAGTCATTCCCATTTCTACACGAGTGTCGTGAATCAAAGCCCCGATTTTGAACGCATCATAACCTGCTTCAAGTTCGTCACGCTCTTTTGTCCCACGTTTGCCGTAGTTTTTTTCTTTGAACTCTTCAAGTGTCATTATATTTTTATTTTTTGTTTTCATATTCTGTTTTTATTTTAAGTGCCATTTCTATTTCTTTCTTAGGTATCTTTTGAGTTTTCTTTTGAAAACCGTTTGCTAAAATAACCAATTGTCCTTGGTCAAAAAAACAGAAAATACTAAAAATGTCGCTTCCTAGTTGAACTCGGACTTCATAAAGTCCTTCCGTGTTCTCTATGTGTTTAAGATATGTTTCCGGAACTCTTTGTAAGTCTTCAATCAAGTCAAAAGTCCAAACAATTTTTGCTTTTACTTTTTTGTCTTGTTTGGAAAAGAAGTCTTGAAAGTAGTTTTTGAAAAACAATATCTTTCTGTGTTTCTGATTTTTGTCCATTCCGTATGGTTATCGGGACAAAGTTAAATAAGTTATCCTAAAGTGAAACATAAATAGTCATTATATTTTATTGGGGTTCTCAAAATCGGATATAACTACTAGATAACTAACATACTATGGAACTTATTTTCGCTACATGTGTTATACAGGTAGAGTTGCTATAGTTCCTTTTGGTCATCATTAAATTTCATTTTCAATACAGTATTCGATTTTATCGGTTATAGATATTTTAATCCGGGTTTTTCATTGTAAATGGATCGTCGGGTTTTTTAGGTGGGGTAAATTTAGGAAAATATTTTATTGGTTTTAAATGGGGTGTGGGAAATTATTGTGTTGTATACTTCCGGCGGTGGTTTTTAAACAAAGTACAGGAGGTAGGTGTATAGTGGCATTAATGGTCACGCGTAACGCTTTCGCTAAACGCGCGCCAGTGATGGGGCTTCAATCTTTTGTTGCACTAATAGTGCGCCAACAGCATAAAAACAAGCGTAATAAAGTCTGTTAATTGCCGTGTTCCAGAATTTGTTGTCTATGTGCGTTTTCACTTCCTCAATGGTTTCCAGCGCACGGCCAAATCGGTATTTTATGTAATCTTCAGGCTTATATTCTGTCATAATAATTTTCCTTCACGCATCACATTTTTATAAAAAGGGGTGAATCTGTATTTCGAATTCCATTCCTTTTCACTGTAAATCATAGGACTAATGACTTCACCGATATCGAATTCAAGGTCATAAAGTGGGGAAGCTATTCCTTGTTCAACTTCATAAGATATTCTTTCCCTATTGAGTAAAATCAATAAGTCCCAGTCCGAGTCACTTCTCGCTGTTCCCTTGGACCTTGAACCATACAAATATATTTTAGCAGAAGGCTCTTGCTCTCTGACAATTCTCTTTATCTGCGATATTATTTTGTTTTCAATATTATTCATGTTTCAAATGTAATCAAAAAGAATTTATTCTGTAAGCGAAGTGTTTTTTTTCTGCAATTGTGGGGAAGCATATGCTTTGTGGCGGACTTCAAAAGATAAATCTTTCTGCCCACGTAGATTTATATTTGGAACTAAAATATTCATTTTCATAACGTAACCCGCCATAAAGTATATGCAGCTTTGTTGGGCAACGTTTTTTTTACCATAGAGGTTTCATTAAATCAATTACTTTTCTATTAGTTGGTACTTGTTTTAAAGTCGGCTCATATGGTTCTTTTAAGATTTTACATTTGTCAAAATCGCCAATATATTCAATGATATAATCTTGTTCTTTGAACACTCTTGCTCGTCTGGATGACAATGAGAAGTCAGTCTTTCCGTTGATTTTTATTTCAACAGGTTTATTCATTTTTATATCACATAGTTTGAAGTTCAATCTTTTAGGAATACCGACTTCAAAGTATCCATAAAGAAGATGAATCTCGATATGTACTCCTACTCTAATTTCAAAAATGTCGAGTTTATTAGATCGTGTCAAATGGAAACAATGATTATAGTCAGGTGTAGAATTCGAACCAATAATTTTTGTAAATCTTAAGTTAGCTGCAGTAAAAGCCTGAGGTTGATTATCATCTTCTATGGTTATTAAGTCGCAAGTTTTTAAGTCAGGGTTTTTAAGTATTTGCATGGGGAGATAAAGTTCATTCTCTAGAATGTGACCTCCTTTTGAATGAATTTCACTCCAAGACATTATATCTTTCCTGTCGTCATAAGATTTTTTCGTCTTACCATAAACATTTATGTTGCGAAAAACTTGAAACACCTTGACTGGTCTACTAAACGTTATTTCTTGCAGTTTCATTTTAACGGGAAGCATATGCTTTGTGGCGTACTTTGAAAGACAAATCTTTCTTGCCACTGTGATTTATATTTGAAACTAAAATATTCATTTTCATAACTTAACCCGCCATAAAGTATTATGCATTGTTAGCACCAGTTATTTTTTCACTAATTTTCTTGTAAATTTCCTTTCACCATTCAAATAGAAGGATAAATAATATAGACCACAATTCATGTTTGACAAATCAATTACTTCTTGATTACTATCTAGCTCTCTTTTACACATTATTTTTCCACTTGTGTTTATTAATTCTATATAATATTCATTATCCGATTTATTAGTAATATAGATTATGTCTTTTGTTGGGTTTGGATATAGTTCAATAATGGGGGTCTCTGTGTCAATTACGGTTGAAGGAGTCTGATGCATGGAATTATAGTATTCATGGTTATATACATCATACCAAACACTATCATTATCAACCCACTCCTGTATTAAAATATTCTCGATATTTCCATGTTCATCATTTGCGATTATTTCCCGACTACCATGAATCCACTTGTTTTCATTTGCAAGCCAATTGTCAGATATTGTATTAATTAAGAAGTAAGAGCTATCATATTCATTATAATGAATACGAAAATTCACCCAGCTTGTATCAAGATTATTCCAATTACTCCAAAGTTCACCTTTTAAGTTTCCATTTTCGTTATATGTATATGTTCGTCTACTATAATTTGTCCAGGAATTTGAGGTAGTATCCCAAGTTTGAAATATGTATTCAGAAAGCTCTAGGTTTGTGTTATAATTATATAATTGAAGACTTGACTGTTTCCAAACCATTAAGTCTGAATCCCAGTCGTTCCAACTAATACTAGTTAATTGTTCTTCATTATTATAAGATAAAATTCCTGCCATGTCATTTACCCAATTCTCAGCAATGTTATCCCATACAAGCACAGTATCTTTAACTAGTAAATCATTGCCATTAAAGAAATGATAATGATAACTGTAATTCTCAAATTCTAAAGTATATGGGTTAATCTTTTGGTCCAAAAATTCAATCCAATGCCCAACGTCATCATATATGTAAAAAAACTTTCTTTTAAGCTCCCATTCATATTGATCATTTATACTATAGAATGATCGTTCTGTTATTTTCCCGTTGTCATTATAATACAAATAATCTTTACTGTCCAGAAGCCAAGATGAGGAATTCAACTCATATTTGTAAATACTATCATTTAATACTATGTCTTCTCTTAAATTGTTAATATTTAACAGATTATTATGATGGTCATAAACCGATAAATTTAAGTCTTGAGCCATTGCGTAATAACCTAATAATACGGAGACAATAAGTAATAATGTTTTCATTTTTTTTCTTTTTATATTTTTTGTAATGTGTTCATGCAGGATTCGATTCAGTAATTGGTGCTAACTACGTGCTAACTACAATACTATTGCACTTATTTCCACTTTGGGGCGACTCCGGCAATTTTCTGGTTGCACATGGTATCAATGCGTTGTGTTTCATGCGGATGATGGTTTTATATGGTTTATTGCGTTTAGCATGGTGCAAAAGATTCTTCCCGTTCTCGCCCAGGCCATTGCAACTTACCCCGCTAAACGTGTTTAACTGATTGGACGCATGTGAGTATGGTTTTCCGGAGCAGGCAGCGGTCATATAGAATGGATTTCAATAAAACGTAAAAGTAAAAATATTTTCGGGTAATGCAAATACTCTTTTGTCACATTCTTTGCATGGCTCGTTGTGTTTTCTCAAGTATCTGTGTCTTTTTTCAACCTGAATCTCAACAGCTGCATAGCGACATTGGTCGCTGGTTATATTGTATGGGTACAGTTGATGTAGTTCCTTTTGGTAGTTATTTAATTAAATTACACTCATTCACGTCCTGGTTTCACCTCAAATAAAAATTCCTTTCCCAACACACAACTTTTCAACAAATCAGATAGTCTAATGTTTGGTATATTGACATAATCAGTCATTTAATCTACCTTTGTAAGGTAAAAAAATCGCAACCATGAAAACAAAATTACTCTTATCACTGGCACTTGCCCTGCTTTTTGGATCGATATCCGGCCAAAACGTAAGAGCTTACCTGAATTACGCGGCATTTAATACGCCCGACAACAATCCCTACCTTGAAACCTATTTGAATGTGGATGGGCAAAGCATTCAGTATCAGCAATTGCCTAACGGAAACTGGCAAGGGCAAATTAACATACAAGTCATTTTTACCATGAATGATTCCATTGTCGATTTTGCCAAATACAATTTGTTTAGTCCTGAAACCAAAGACACCATCAATCAGACGAATATGATTGATGTTCAACGTTATCCATTACCGGAAGGAAAATACAAAATGCTCCTGACCCTGATCGATCATTTGAAACCTGCCGATACCCTTTCGAGTATGGTTGAAATTGAAGTGGATTTTCCAACCGGGCAAATGCAGTTTTCTGATATTGAATTGCTGAGTTCGTTTAAGCAAGGTGGCTCGGGACCTATGCTGAAAAATGGCTATACGCTCACTCCCTTCGTGTTTAATTATTTCCCGCAAGAGGAAAACCAATTGTCGTTTTACCTGGAGCTGTATCATAGCCTGGCAGTGTTGGGCGATCAGCCCTATTTATTGAGCTATTACATCAGGCCTTTCGAGGTGGACAAAAAGATGGATGAGTATTACAAAATGAAAAAAACCAAATCTGAGGCTGTGAATGTGGTCATGTCATCGTTTGATATTTCGCAATTACCCAGCGGGAACTATCTGCTGGTGGTTGAGGCACGCGATCGAAATAATACGTTGTTGACACAGAAAGAGTTGTTTTTTCAGCGGCACAACGCCAACCTGGAATTTAACCTGAATAGCTTAATGGTGCTCAGTACCGAAAATTCGTTTGCCGGACGAATCACCAATCGTGACACGTTGGTTCAATACATCAAATACCTGAACCCCATTTCCACGCAATTGGAGCAACAATATACCAAAACGCAGTTGAACACGGCAGATGTGGCTACCATGCAGAAATATTTTTTAAATTTCTGGATTCAAAGAAATGAAATAAACCCGGAACTTGCCTGGCAGGAATATTTGGTTCTGGTGGATCAGGCAAATCATAATTTTAAATCGGTTGCCTTGCCCGGCTATGAAACCGATAGGGGACGGGTATATTTGCAATATGGCCCCCCCAATGTCAAGTCGGAAAACTACAACGAACCGGCTGCCTATCCCTATGAAATATGGCAGTATTATCAACTGGGCGATCAGCATGATAAAAAGTTTGTTTTTTATTCACACGACATGGTGACCAATGATTTTCAGTTGATTCATTCCAATGCCATTGGTGAATTAAACAATTATCGCTGGCAAACCGTCATTTATCGACGCACATGGGATCCCTATAGCCTGGATGATGACATGATTCCCGATACCTATGGCGGAGGGGCGACTCAAAACTATTTACAGCCTGGCAGTAGGTAGTGTCGGAGGATTGAACGTTTTCGCCGCATCTACTTTCTGAATCGAAACCTCTGTTTTAAGGAATATCAGAAAGATTGCAACTGCATTTGATTTCGACGTAGTTTATTTCGATATTTGTCGGATAAAACGAGGCTATTACATGGCTACATTGGAAGAATGATAAAAATAAACTGAATTGAAGAAAGTTGCCGTTGTTATCCTAAATTATAATGGGAAGGGATTTCTCGAAAAATTCCTGCCCGATGTGTTGTTGCATAGTGAACCGGTAGCGGATGTTTGGGTGGCAGATAATTGTTCTTCAGATGGTTCTGTTGAACTGCTTAGACAGAAATTTCCTCAGGTTTCTCTGATTGTAAATGAATCGAACGGTGGTTTTTCTACCGGCTATAATCAGGCGCTAAGTCAGATAAAGGCTGAATATTATATCTTATTAAATTCTGATATAGAGGTAACTCCAAATTGGATTGAACCGGTTATTAAGCTGATGGACCAGGATATCACCATCGCAGCTTGTCAGCCAAAAATAAGGTCGTATTACAACAAACCGGATTTTGAATATGCCGGAGCAAGTGGCGGGTTTTTGGATAAGTATGGCTATCCGTTTTGCAGGGGCCGGTTGTTTCAGCACCTGGAAACCGATCAGCAGCAATATGATGATGCAATAGAAGTGTTCTGGGCAACAGGTGCGTGTTTCTTTGTCCGCGCCGAAGTTTATCACCATTTGGGTGGTTTGGATGATGATTTTTTCGCTCACATGGAAGAAATTGATTTTTGCTGGAGAGCAAAAAATAAGGGATATAAAATCATGGTCTGTCCCCAGTCAGTCGTGTTTCACATCGGTGGCGGTACTTTGCCTAAGAGTTCGGCACGTAAAACCTACCTTAATTTTAGAAACAACTTCGTGCTCTTGTACAAAAACCTGCCTGACAACCGGTTGATGAAAGTATTTATCGCTCGTTTGTTTCTGGATGGGGCTGCTGCGCTTAAATTTTTATTACAGGGAGGCGTAAAGGATTTTGCAGCCGTTATCAGGGCTCATTTCTATTTTTATTCGCATTTTGCGGCATTGAAAAAGAAACGCAAGAACCTACTCCAAACCAAAGTTACATGCCTATACGGTGGTAACATTGCCTTTGATCATTATCTTTGGCAGAAAAAGAAGTTTACTGATTTAAATCCGGAACATTTTTCTTGATTATTTCATGAGTCCGGTATAAAAATTGAAAGAACTGAATTTCAGCCTCTTCCCCTTTAGGGGATCGAGGGGTAAAAGTGGCTGAAATTGTACTTTTACCTTTTTAGACAGAACTATTTCTCAATTGGAATAGTGCCAACCGATACGATCCAAGCCCAAAACCTGCAATCGTTCCAATGCAATGAGGTGCAATGAAGGAAGTATGCCTGAAAGTTTCCCTGGAGAAAATAGGACTAATATGCACTTCAATAACAGGAATATCAAGTGATTTAACGGCATCCCCTAAAGCGATTGAGGTGTGGGTATAGGCCCCGGCATTAAGAATAACGGCATCCACGCTTGTGTTGGCTTCCTGTAATAAATTAATCAATTCACCCTCCACATTCGATTGTGCGTAGCTGATAACCAATCCCTGGAACTCCTCACGAAGCTTGGCCAAATAGTCATCAAAACTCACGTTCCCATAGAGCTCTATTTCCCGTTTTCCTGTCAGGTTTAAGTTTGGTCCGTTTAAAATGAGTACACGCATAGCATTTCTAAGTTATTCACAAAGATAGTGCTTCCAACTTTCCGATACCAGACTAATGGTTAATTTTTAATACCCGGCTAATTGAATAAAATTGTTAATAAAATATAGTACTATGTATAACATAATACATGAGTTTATATTATATTTGCATCGTGAAAGAAGAAAGAAACTATACTCAAATGCGAAAGGGTGTACTCGAAATGTGCATACTTTCAGTAATTTCAGGAAATGAGGTCTATACTTCGGATATACTGAAAACATTAAAAGATGCTGATCTGGTGGTGGTTGAGGGCACAATTTATCCCTTGTTATCCAGATTGAAAAATGAAGGTGTGCTCAGCTACAGGTGGGAAGAATCATTGTCGGGACCTCCACGTAAATATTATCGGTTGACAGAGGAGGGAGAAAATTTGCTCAATACATTACATAATACCTGGCTGGCACTGACCAGTTCGGTAAACCAAATAATGAATAAAAAAAAATCAACAGATGAAAACGATCATTAATTTAAACCTCCGGGGCATCCAATTTCAAGTTGAGGAGGATGCTTACCTGAAACTAAAACAATACCTCGATTCGATACAATCGCATTTTAAAAACAGTCGGGCATGTGACGAAATCATCAATGATATCGAATCGCGCATCGCGGAATTGTTCCAACAACAACTGAATAAAGAGCATCAGGTACTTTCGATGAAAGACATCGAAATCATGATGGCCATCATGGGCAATCCGGTTGATTTTGATGAACAGGAAACGGAACATGTGGATCATAGAATTATATATAACACCCGCCGAAAAAGGCTTTTCCGTGATATGGACCACCGGATTATCGGCGGTGTTTGTTCAGGGTTAAGCGCCTATTTTGATGTAGACCCTACCTGGTTTCGGTTGGCCTTCGTGATAGCTACCTTATCAGGACTAAGTCCTTTTGTATATGTTATATTGTGGATTGTGGTTCCCGCTGCCCGCACCATCGCCGATAAGCTCGAAATGTACGGCGCACCGGTCAATATTTCAAACATTGAGAAAGCCATCAAAGAAGAAATGGGTGACTTGCGTGATAAATTTAGTGAATATACCAATAAAGCCAAAGCTACCTTTAGGCGCCGGTAGTTACAGGAATGTAATTCTCCATCGAGCAACACACCGTGGCAGCTGTCTGGATGCCTTTTTCAAGGATTGTTTTCAGTTGATGGAGGTTGATGTCTTGCAGGTTACCAGGATTTATTTCTAAGGTTTGTAGGGCCAAAATCAAACCGGCATTAAACGCATCCCCGGCACCTATGGTACTAACCACTTCAACCTGAATGGCATCCATTTTTACTTCCATGTTTTTGAAACGGGCCATGACACCGGCTGCACCCAGGGTCAATATGATCAATGCATGTGCATTGATCTGAGACAAGGTCTCCAGGTATATTTCCGGTGAATTGCTTCCAAATAGGTTGGCGCAATCTTCATCGGATGCTTTGATGATATGAGCCAACCGAATATTTTCGAGCATAGCACCGACCACTTGTTGTTCTTCAAGGTGGTGTTTGTGCCGGATATTGGGATCGTACAGCAACAAACTCCCCGCTTTTTTAGCCTCATGGATACAAGTTAAAATATCTTTTCGGATAGGAGTGGAGATGGAATAAAGTGAACCAAACAGGAGGATATCCCCGGCATGAAACACAGGGGGCAATTTTAGTTTTCTGACGCCTGGATACGCATTTACAAACTGATAGGATGGTTTTTTTTTCTGATCGAGAAAAGCCAAAGCCACCGAGGTGTTTTCGCCTTTATACTGTGTGATATAGTCGGTGTTTACCCCGTTTTTTTCAAGGAAATCAAGCATCAACCCGGCCACCCTATTCGACCCGATTTCGCTGATGTGCATCACCGGCAGGTTCATTCTTCCAAGTGAGACGGCGGTATTTAGCATCGAACCACCTGGTTTTGCGGCCACATCGTTCAGGTTGGTGAAAATGATATCCAAAAGCGATTCGCCAAGTGTATAGTTCATGATTGTTTGGTAAACTGTTTGATTAATTCGATGTGCCGGGGGAACTGATTCGTTAGTTCGGTATAAGAAGCCATTTCAAAATCATGAAAATCAAAACCAGGGGAAACGGTGCAGCCTACCAGGGTAAATTTACCCAGCGAACATGCAGCGAACCACTGACCGTGGGGAATGGTTACCTGTGGCATATAACCTTCTATCGGGTTTAAACCCAATAAATTACGTTGATAGTTACCGTCTTGATCAATCACATGAATTTCAAGGGGGTCACCATCATAAAAATGCCAGGTTTCGTCGGATTTAATCCGGTGAAAAACAGAAATGTCATCCATCTCAAGCAAAAAGTAGATAGCGGTTGCCATGGAGCGTGCTTCAGGAAAGCGTTGGGGGAGGCCTTTGGCCGGGATGTTTTCTGAGGAACGATAAACTTCTTTAAACCAACCTCCTTCCGGGTGGTGTTGAAGTTGAAGTGTGTTAATCCAGTCGTGTGCCGTTTTCATTTTATTGACTTCTCATATTTTTCTGCAATTCCCTGCTTTTGCTCTCGTTAAACACATAGATCAACCGAAAGGTCAAAACTTTGTTGTATTGATCGCGTGTCCAGGTTGCTCCGGTGATGTTGTTGAATTCGCGCGTTCGAATTTTTTTCATGCTGTTTTGGTAACGGGCCGACAATTTTAAAGGGCCTTTCAGCTTAATCCTGACATCGATGATATAGTTAAAGTCGCTTTTTTCGTAGGTATTGCTGTTAACGGTGGTGGTTTCCACAAGTCTTCCGTGTTCCCATTCCTTAACACCCACCAATCGTCCGTAAGAAAAACCGGCTCCGATGGTGAGCAAATCCTTATCGGTATAATGAATCAATACGGGAATCTCGGCGTAGTTTAGCCGGACTTTGTAGGCTCCTGTAATGGGTTGCCCGTCAATGGTATCGCGATATTGGTCGCCCTCCCTGGCTCCTTTTTGGTTGTAAGTAACTTCGAATGAGAGATCCCAGTTTTTCCCGAAAGGGATTAAGGCGCCCACCCCAAGATTGATTCCGGGTTTTTTAAATCCGGCTACTTCATCTCCTTCCACCTGGGTCAGGTTAAAGCCCACAATTGCTTCACTCTTGATGATCTGGGCATTAACGTGCGGTAAATAAGTGATAAAAAGAGCAAATACTAAAGTAGAGAAAACATTCTTCATGCGATGGCTGGTTTTTTTACGAACGCAAAATTAGCGGATTAATTGCTTAAAAGTGCTGTTTTGTAAGGGTTCTATAAAATATTAAGCAGGCTGAGGGCAATGCGTTTTTTTTCCACATCCACCTCTTTGATCCTGACCATTAATTGTTGGTTAAGGGCCACATAATCAGATGGATTTTTGACAAACTCCGAAGCCATTTCACTTTTATGCAACAGGGCCGATTCGTGCAGGCCGATATCCACAAAAGCACCAAAAGCGGTGATATTGGTAACGATTCCCGGAACCACCATGCCTTCCCGCAGGCTGCTGATATGCTTCACATTTGGATCGAAACTAAAGGGTTGAATCTCTCCCCGCGGGTCACGACCGGGTTTTTCCAGTTCAGCCAGGATATCTTTTACTGTAAAAAGTCCGGTTTCTTCTGTAACCAGCGATTCAGGTTGCAGCGACCGGAGGATTTTCCAATTTCCAACCAATTCTTTTATCGAAATGCTCAAGTCGGAGCTTAACTTATTGACGAAGGCATAATTTTCGGGATGCACGGCAGAGGTGTCCAGGAGATTGGTACCCTCTTTTATCCGCAGGAATCCGGCAGCCTGTTGAAAGGCTTTTGGTCCTAATCCGGGAACCTTTTTCAAGGATTCACGGTTGTCGAAATCACCCTTTTGGTTTCTGTATTCAATAATTTGAGCTGCCAGTTTTGGACCAAGGCCCGAAACATAGGTCAGCAGTTGTTTGCTGGCGGTATTCAGCTCAACACCTACCTGGTTTACACAGAGTTCCACTGTTGAAGTCAGGCTTTCTTTCAGTAGTTTCTGGTCAACATCGTGTTGATATTGTCCCACGCCGAGTGCCTTGGGATCAATTTTTACGAATTCAGCCAATGGATCTATCAGCCGTCGGCCAATGGAAACAGCACCGCGCACGGTAACATCATACTGGCCAAATTCTTCCCGTGCCAGTGCAGAAGCCGAATATACAGAAGCGCCATTTTCGCTTACAGAAACGGCTACAATGTCTTTATCAAAGCGGATGTGTTCGATCAGTTGGGCCGTTTCACGGCCTGCCGTTCCATTGCCAATGGCAATGGCCTCAATGTCGTAGGCCGATACCAGACTTTTTATTTTTTTAACCGCCATGGCGGTATCATGCTGTGGCGCGTGCGGATAGATGGTCGCATTATGAACCAGGTTTCCGTTTTTATCCAGACAAACTACTTTGCAACCCGTGCGAAACCCCGGATCGATGGCCAGCACATTTTTCTGTCCCAGAGGAGGCATGAGCAACAACTGCTTCAGGTTGGTTGAAAAAACCCTGATGGCCGTTTCATCGGCATTTTGTTTGATTAAGGCGCGGAGCTCATTTTCCAGCGAAGGGAACAACAAGCGGCCCACCGCATCAGCAATGGCCATTGATTTTTGTTTCGAAGCTTCCCCTCCTCCTTTTACCAGTTTTGAGTCCAGGTAATGAATCACTTTTTGTTTATCAGGAATCAGTTTGAGTTTTAAAAAACCTTCGTTTTCACCCCTGAACATGGCCAGGGCACGGTGCGAAGGAGTTTTTATGGCCAATTCCTGCCAGTCGTGCCAGCTTTGGTATTTATCATCATCGGCGGCTTTGCTGGCAACAACTTTGGAAGTGAGGATGGCTTCCTGTTCAAAAATCCGCCGGATATTTTGCCTTACCCAGTCTTTTTCGCTCACCCATTCGGCAATGATATCGCGGGCTCCGCTAATGGCTTCATCGGTAGAAAACACCTCTGTTTTGTCGTTTACAAACCTTTGGGCTGCAGATTGAACATCCGAAACATTTTCCGACATGATCATGCGGGCCAGGGGTTCAAGTCCTTTGCTGATGGCTTTTACGCCCCGGGTTTGTCGTTTGGGTTTGTAGGGCAGGTAAATATCTTCCAACAAGGTAAGCGATTCCGATAGTTGTATGGCTTCTTCCAGTGCAGGGGTCAACTGGCCGCTTTCACGCATTGAGTTTAGAATACTTTCTTTTCTACTGACCAGACTTTTGTGTTGTTTGTATTTTTTATCAATTTCAATAATTTGCTCATCGGTAAGCGCGCCTGTTTTTTCCTTGCGGTACCGGGCAATAAAAGGAATGGTGGCGTCTGAATCGAGCAGTTCGATGGTATTGTTGATCTGCCAGTGACTTACATTTAATTCGGTGGAGAGAGATTCTATAAAATGTTGCATCCTTTATTTTTATCTCAGCAACATTACAGTTCCTCTGTTTTCAATTTCTTTGGCTGCCTGTAAGCAACTTTCAAAAGTGGTAAAAACAGAGTGCCAAACATATATCCCTTGCGGAGCAGGCTCTCCACCTGGGAAAGTGCCATTCCATTTTTCCTGTGGATTTTTTGTTTCGAAGAGGAGCAATCCCCAACGATCGTAAACCTGGAATACATATTGTGCCAACGATGAAACATCTCCAATAACTCCAAACTCCTGGTTTTTCACCAGAGAACTACCAGGTCGGAAAGCATTTGGAAAGCTTAACTCAGCAAATTGAATGTAGACACTATCGGTATTAGGGCAACAATTGGTATCGGTTAATTGTGCAACGGATGGGGTTACAGGATTACTGAAAGAACCCCGGCAGATAAAGTCGATATCTCGTTGAGGAAAACTGAACATATTTATCTGTAAAAACACTGCTTCGGCGATTTTCATATGCTAAAAGGCCTGATTTAGTATGGAACCAAGGCATTCGTCAACTGAGCCGTTTTGTTCCTAACCTGTTCAACTCCAGCCGGAAAAGTATATACATTACTTGTGAAAAATGGGTCGGAATCTGCACACATTCCGGCTTGTGCATAGGTATAGGTTATAGTGCTTATGATCAGGACAAGCACGAGCAGCATTTTTTTCATGACCAATATTTTTTTACGAGGGTTATTTATTACCTGAATACTTATCGTTTTTTAGTAACCATTGTTGTTGCTGTTCCTCATTTATTTGCATGGCTTCGGTATGCACCTGATCAATCAAATCATTTACAAGCTGTTCAATCTCTGTTTCGCTTTTCCCGAGAGAGTTGTTGACAAGGAAAAGTGAATAGGTAGAAGTGGGAGAGGCACCGATGTTTACAAGTGTTTTATCGGTCGAAATATTCTCCAGCAGCTTGATTTTTTCATATCTTGAACTGATTTTTTCGGTCTGTAAAGCGTAGTAGGTGTTTTTGCTGTCGCGGTAGATGGCTTTAAAAACATCGCTCTTAAAGTCCATTTTAGCCGCTTTTTGCAATAATTCTTCGTGGGTGATATTGGGTTCGGTACCCAGATATTTTGATTCCTGAGATATCAGCGAAAGCGATATCATACCTAAGATGACAGACATGGCCAACCTGGTTAACCATGCATGTTGATTTTTGAAAATGTACATTATTCCGATCCTCGTAATTAATAAGGGCGCTAAATTAAGTCAAATTAGTTAATTAGACTAATGCAAATTCCAACTTTTTGAAAAAGGAAGAAATAAAAGAATGTTAATATGAGGATGAATTGAAAAAACAGTAGTTATTTAAACAGGTCCAGCACCCTGCTGATATCATCGGCTTTAAAAGGTTTTGTAATAAAATCATTCATGCCAACAGCAAAACAGTTTTCTTTATCTTCCTTTAATGCATTGGCTGTAAGGGCAACAATGTAGCTTTTCTGAAGGTGTTGTTGTTGTTCAAATTTTCTTATCTCCCCTGTAGCTGTAAATCCATCCATTACGGGCATCTGAATATCCATCAGGATTAAATCCACCGGGTTTTTTTTATATGATTCTAATCCCAAAGCGCCATTGTTGGCGATGGTGATTTCATGACCGAGGTTGGACAAGATACCCTTGGCCACTTTTTGATTAATGATGTTATCTTCCACCAAAAGTATTCTTAAATCCCCGGCTTCTATTTTTCGCTGTGTTTCCGGGATATTTTGAGTTTCTATTAATCCTTCAGAAGAATTCGTGGTGTTTTCTTTGATATTGAATAAGGCGGTAAACCAAAATGTTGAACCAACTCCCGGGGTGCTTGATACACCAATTTCACCATTCATCAACTCGGTCAGGTTTTTCGCGATAGCCAAACCAAGTCCGGTACCTCCATATTCACGTTGTGTAGATTGGTTTACCTGACTGAACGATTTGAATAGCTTGGTTAATCCTTCCTTGGTGATACCTATGCCTGTATCGGTGATCTCGAAGTGCAGTTTAACCTCGTCTTTGGTTCTTTCATCCACTCGTATGTTCACCTTAACGGTTCCGTTTTTTGTAAACTTGATGGCATTATTGATGAGATTGATGATAATTTGTTTCAAGCGCAACGGGTCGCCAAATAGAAACAGGGGAACATCTTTGGAAATGGAATAGAAGAGTTCGTCATTTTGTTCCCGGGCTTTAATGTTAAGAATGGTTATCGAATCTGTGATCAGCTTTATTAAATCAAACTGAACATATTCCAGGCTAATCATTCCGGATTCAATCTTTGAAATATCCAGGATATCGTTGATAATGGCCAACAAATTCTCGCCGGATACGGACATAATATTAATTAAATCCAATTGATCCTGGTTGAGGGGTGTTTGCTTGAGCAATTCTGTAACACCGAGAATGCCATTCATTGGTGTCCTGATTTCGTGCGACATGGTGGCCAAAAAAAGGGACTTTAAAAAATTGTTTTTCTCGGCAATCTCTTTGGCTTTTTGTAATTCGGTGTTGGAGCTTTGCAGCAATTGCTTTTGTTCGTACAAATCAAGAAAAACCTTGACTTTCCCTTTTAAAATCTTCGGAACAATGGGTTTTGAAATAAAATCCACGGCGCCGGTCTCAATACCCTTGATCACATAACGTTCGTCATTGTATATGGCCGAAACAAAAATCACCGGAAAATAGGTTATATTCGGGTCGTTATGAATCAACTCAACTGTTTCATAGCCATCCATTTCCGGCATCTGCACATCAACTATGGCCAGGGCAAATTCGTGTTTTAGCGTAGCTCCCAAAGCTTCATTTCCCGAAAGGGCACGAATGAACTCCACGTTGGCGTCACGCAAAACCGTTTCCAACGCGATCAGGTTTTCAAATTTGTCGTCGACAATTAATATTTTTGGTTTTTTGTCCATGGTTATTTATACAGCCAAACGCGTAACAACGACAATAATTTTTCAATATTCAGGGGTTTTGCCATGTAATCACTTGCTCCTGCATCGATACATTTTTGCCGGTCCTCTTTCATGGCTTTTGCTGTAAGTGCAATCACAGGTATATTCTTTAGCGGTCCCATTGCCCTGATTCTCTTTATTGTTTGATACCCGTCAAGCTCGGGCATCATGATGTCCATTAAAATGACGTCAAAATTAGTTTCTTTTTCCAGAATTTCAAGTGCGGTGATCCCGTTATCTGCTCGGGTAACTTTCATCCCCTGTTCACTAAGTACCTTTGTCAATGCAAAAATGTTGCGCATGTCATCGTCCACAATCAGTACTTTCTTGTCTTTAAAATGATCTGTTTTGCTATGTATCTTGTGGATCATAGTTTGTTTACTCTTAGGCATGTCGGAGATCACCCTGTGCATAAACAAGGCCGTTTCGTCCAGTAGTCTTTCTTCCGACTTGACTCCTTTAATGATAATAGTTTCAGCATACTTCTGAAGCATTTCATTTTCTTCTTTTGTCAGGTCCTTGCCCGTATAAATGATAATGGGTGTTTTTTGAATGGAAGAAGCTTCTATTTTTCTGATCAACTCAAAACCACTCATATCTGACAAACCCAGGTCGAGAATCATACATTCATAGGTGTTTTTCGAAAGCAGCTCCAGTGCTTGTTCTCCCGTGGTGGCTTCGGTGATGTTCACATCTTTATCACCAATCAGTATTTTGATCGATTTCCGCAAATTGGCATCGTCTTCAACCAGCAACAAACTGCTCACTTTTTTACTCACGTATTCGTTGATCCTATTAAATGCCAGGTCTAAGTCCCCTTTTTTGGCCGGTTTGGTCAGGTAGCCGATGGCACCTTTGCCGGAACTCATGATGGTTTCGTCTTCTCCCGACATGATGTGAACGGGAATATGCCTTGTCGATTGGTTTTCTTTGAGTAAGTCAAGTACCTTCCATCCATTAATACCGGGAAGGTTGATATCGAGAATAATGGCAATGGGTGCTGTTTTCACGGCCAATTCATATCCCAATTCACCTGTTGGACTGGCGAGGCATTTGAATCCTTTTTCGTGACATTGTTGAACAAGAATCTTGGCAAAATTAGGATCATCTTCTACAATAAGAATCACTTTATCTCCTGGTTTCCAGTTTTCCAGGTCATCTTTTATGAAATTGATGGGCCCTATCTCGCTTATCGCTGTTTGGCTGTCATCTGCAAAAATGGAGGATTCAGGCTCTACATGAGCAGGTTTCTTTTTTGCCTCCGGGGTTACATTGGCAGGCACATTGGCTTCGGTTGCAGGGGCAGTGACCGGGATATAAAATGTAAATGACGACCCTACGCCTTCGGTACTGCTTAGTTGGATTTCGCCTCCTAAAAGTTTGGCCAGTTCGCGCGAAATGGAGAGGCCTAACCCCGTTCCTCCAAATTTCCTTGAAATACTTCCGTCAGCTTGTTTAAATGCCTCAAATACCTCCCGTTGTTTGTTTTCGGCGATACCAATCCCGGTATCAGCGACTGATATGGCGATGGTCGTATTTTTATTCAGTGAAGGTCTTTTTAATTCAACATCGGCCCCGACTTTATTAAACCCTAATTTAATACTGCCTTTTGATGTGAACTTGATGGCATTCGACATGAAGTTTTTGAGTACCTGTTCTACTTTTTGTTGGTCTGTTGATATGACCTCCTGAATGCCAGGTTCGATGATAATTTCAAACTCAAGCCCTTTTTGCTGGGTTACGTGTTTAAAATAATTATAAATGTTGGTTGAAATCTCATTTAAATTTACGGGTTCAATATTGAGCGACATTTTTCCTGCTTCTATCTTGCTCAGATCGAGGATGTCGTTAATCATGGTGAGCAGATCGGTACCGCTTTTATAAATGATTTCGGCCGATTCCACTTGTTCACCGGTCAGGTTATTTTCCCTGTTTTCGGCCAGGCTGTTAGAGAGAATAAGTAAGCTGTTGAGTGGTGTGCGCAGTTCGTGCGACATGTTGGCTAAAAACTCGCTTTTATACTTACTGGCTATGGCCAGTTCTTCTGCTTTACGTTCAAGGTCGTTGCGGGTGTTTTCGAGTTGCAGATTTTTCTCCGAGATATCGGCTTTCTGGTGTTCGAGGTAATTAGTTTTTTCGATAAGTTCTTCATTTGTAACCCTGAGTTCCTCCTGTTGTTGTTGGAGTTCTTCTGCCGCCGAACGAAGTGCAGATGACTTTTCCTCCAGCACCTTATTAGCTTCCATCAATTCTTCCTGTTGCGCCCTAAGTTCTTCTGCTTGCTCTTGTGTTTTCGAGAGCAATATTTTAATCTCCGTGTTTACCCTTATCGTGTTGAACCCAATGGCCAGATTTTCAGATAACTGATGGATGAGTTCCATCTTCTTTTCTGAGATTTCGTCTGAACTGGCCAATTCTAATACAGCCACGCAACGGTTTTGAAAAACGAGTGGAACAACCAGGATGTGGGCAGGTTTGGTTTCTCCCAGTCCTGATTTAATCAAAATATAGTCTTCCGGAATCTGGTCATAGGCTATGGTTTTCATCTCCAGGGCAGCTTGTCCCACCAGTCCTTCACCCAATTTAAACTCACTTATTCCTGATTTTCTACTAAAATAAGCGTAGGAGCTAATGAGCTTGTAAACATCGTCCTGTTCAACGAAAAGTGCTCCCATCTGAAAAGTTAGGATTTCGGCAAGTTTTGAGAGTATCTGATTTCCAAGGTCTGTTGCTGTTTTATCTCCCTGGAGCAGCTCGCTGATTTTTACAATGGATTCCTGGCGCCAATTGTTGTCGTTATTTTTGCTGCGCAACTCAATCAGGTTTAAACGCATCTGAATAAGGGCATTGCCCAGAATATCGTTTTTGCCCAAAGAGATAAAAGTTGATTCGTATTGCCCTCTTCCAATATCCCGGGCAAATTCAGCACTCTTTTTCATTGCCCCGGTTAGTTTGTTGAGCGCATTGCCCATTTCGGAAAGCTCGTCCCGGGTTGTTAATTTTATTTCTCTCACCTGATCGATGGCACCTGTCGACAGCACATTTAACTCTTTGGTAGTAAAAATAAGCGGGGTGGTGATTTTCCTGGCTACAAACCAAATTAAAAAGGCCAGAATCAATATGCCAAAAACACCGGTTAAGATGGATATCAAGGCACTTCGGTTGGCTTCTTCGAGGATTATTTTTTCCGGGACAACGATCGCGATATACCAGGGATAATCGAGGTTATAAATATAGAAAGGGACAAACGAAACGTAATTTTTATTAGCAGAGTTTGAATTATCGGTAAAGCTAAACGGTTTGCCTGTAAGCAGGCTGTCGGAAATGTTAAATTGAATAGATTTAGCGATCGGAAAATCCTTGATGGAAGTGTTTTCGTATTTTTTATCGGGACATGAAATAATGGTTCCCTTATTTGAAACCATGATCGAATAGCTTTCCTTAAATGGCTTAATGTCTGCAATCAGGTTGTAAAAACTATTCATCTGCATGTCAACTCCCACCAAACCTGAAAACTGATGATCGATCATCAGCGGGACTGCGGCACTGGCTTCTAAAATTTGCACGTTTTCACGACCCTGATATGTAAAATAATAAGGTTCTGTCATGAATTCACGAGGATTGGCCTTGATGTCGTAATACACTCCGCCTGAAGATTTTCCGTCTGATTCAAGCAATTCCTCAAAAATTCGCAGACTGTCATTTTCTTTCAAATAGGTAATCCTTCTTCTCCCATTCTCCAGCGGATATCCCGAGTCAAGAATCTTTAGTTCCCAACTCGCCCATACCGAAAGATAGCGCGGATTTGCAAGCAATATTTTTCCAAGTATGGGGTCGAGATCTGACTTGATGCGCGTGATATCTGCCTGAGGATAGTTTTGATATACTGTTGCTATTGTTCTGAACAATGCCATGTCACTATCCAATTTTCCCTTCACAATGTTTGCCGATTCGCGTGCAGTGGCATCTACATAGGCAGTTGCTTTTTCAACGGCCATGTATTTGGTATTAAAAACAATGTATATAAGTGTTGCCGAGAAAATGAGAATGGTAGGTGTAAGGATATAAACAAGTAATTTTGTTTGAAGGGTGGTTTTTTTCACTTTTAGACCTTTAAAATTCATAAAACCTGGATTGAATAAATGGATAACGACCTTTTAATTTCCATGTAAAATTAGGGTATTTTTCAATCCAATTGATGATGTGAGTAGTTTTGAATACAATTATCTCCCCCGGGTTAATCCAGATTACCCAATGATGCTGATTTTTGCAGACATTTAATGATGATTTTCATATCGGTCGAAATGTGAAAATCGCTGGTCTTTTGGAGTTTGAATTTTTCTTTAACCCCTGCTAAATACTGTTCACGTACTCCTGCAATAAGTGTCATATTTTTACATTGAGTTAATAATTGGAACGAATCATGCCAGATTTGGCCTTCCAGCTCAAACCGCCCAATCTCATCGATGAAAAACACAGCAGGTTTGGTTTTTATCGCGTCTAAAATCAGTTGGTTGCCATACTCAATGGTGGCATGATTAAAATAAAACCTCCCGTACTGAACCGGGTTTTGATCAGCAATTAAGGAAGCCAATGGCAGACTGAGCAGCGATGGTAATTCCAATAATTGATAACCTGTTTTTTGCCCATAGTGCCAAACTCCTGGTGCTACAAAACCCATTGAATCAATCTCCAGCTTAATGATTTCATTATATATTTCCAACAATTTGGTGGTTTTTCCCTCATTTTGTTGACCGAAAAGCAGCAGGATGCGCGGATCCATATATTTTTGTGATAATGATACTTAATCAAGCGAAATTAACCGATTTTGTTCAAGATAAAGTTTAATTTTAGTCCTTTGCACGATGAAATTTAAAAACAACTTGTTAAAGCAACTGGTAAGCGATTATATCGCAGAGCTGACGCCCATCTATAATAAAGAGGAAGCTGCCCAAATGGTGTTTTGGTTGACGGAAGACTTTTTTGGCATTTCGAGAACAGGTATGTTACTAAATCCTGAGAAGAAACTCTCGGAATCGGAAATGTTAACACTCCACTTTGCGGTTAAAAGCCTTAAAAGCCATGTTCCGGTTCAATATATTATTGGAAAGGTAGCCTTTCTAAATTTAAGTTTGAAGGTTACCGGGGCGGTATTAATTCCCCGTCCTGAAACTGAGCAGTTAGTAGATTGGACCTTACAAATTGAAACAACACCCCGTTTAAAAATCCTGGATATCGGCACCGGGAGTGGGTGCATCGCCCTGGCTATCAAGCAGGGACTGGCTGATGCCTCCGTTTGGGGGTATGACCAAAGCAGTGAAGCATTGGCTGTTGCCATACAAAATGCGAAATCGAATGGGCTGGAAGTGCATTTTTTTAAAGCCGACATTTTCCAGGAAAATATAGATGAATTGGAACCCATGGACGTGATTATTAGTAACCCTCCTTACGTGTTGCAAAGCGAGAAATATAATATGCATGCAAACGTCCTTGATTATGAGCCCCATGCCGCTTTGTTTGTGCCAGATGATACTCCACTTCTTTTTTACGAAGGAATACTTAAACAGGCAAAGCGTTTACTAAGGTCAGGAGGTCGGATTTATTTTGAGATCAATGAGAGGATGGGACAGGAAATGGTTGTTTTGCTCCATTCGTGGGATTATAAGGAGGTATATCTTAAACATGATTTAAACGGAAAACCACGCTTTATTTCAGGTCTAAAACAATAAAAAAGGCCACTTTTATTATTAGTGGCCTTTTTTGTTTAGTTCTTTTTCTTGTTGAGTACAACAAAATCGCGTTGAGACTTATATAGATTGAATCCCATCAGAGCCATGTGTTTGCTCTCGTTGAGAATATTCAGGAAGAGGATACTGTTTTTAGTTCCTGAAGAGGCCGTTTTAATTCGTCCAATTTGATTTTTATTGTATCGCTCAATGAGGTGAAGGTATTGATTTAGAATGGCCTGTATATCTTCTTGTTTCGAGTAGTCTTTGCCCTCGATACTCAGTATAATCAGGTTCAAAAAATTAACAATCACCTCCTGAAGCTTCTTTAGTTCAGCAATTTGTTCTTCGCTGAAGGGTTTGTGATTGTTTTCGATGTGCTCGATGGCCGGACGGTTGATGTACGAAATGGCATGTAGCATCTCACGCATATAATCGAGTACCTGAACAAAATAGTAGGCTGTGTCCGTTGAATCCTTTTTAAGTTTGTCAACAATTACAGTGATGTGGTCCTTCAGGTATTTTGTTTTGGCCGTAGTGGCGTCGAGGTCGCGTTGAATTTTCTTTAATTGTTTCCGGTCTTCCAATTCAATTCCTGTGATGATACTACCAATCGCTGTTGAAATTTTTCTCAGGTTCTTAATAACGGTCTTTACTGTTTTTTCACCAATATTTTCATCAGTCAGTCCATAAACCTCCTTCGTGCCCTCAACAGCATTTTCCTCCGATTTGTTATGATAACGGTGTGATTTATAGATTATATAGATTACAAGAGCTGTCATCGCGACAATGGCGTAGACCTGGCCATAATAAAACAAATATACCATGATCAGTGCAACCGTAAAGGCACTAAAGGCAGTCAGGAACCAGCCACCAATAACGGCAAGTACGCCCGATATCCTGTAAACAGCACTCTCCCTGTCCCAGGCCTTATCCGATAACGAAGTCCCCATGGCTACCATAAAGGTTACATAAGTGGTTGACAGAGGTAGTTTTAGTGATGTTCCCAACGCAATCAGGATGCTTGCGACAGTGAGGTTAACTGAAGCCCTGATCAGGTCAAAAGTTGGTGCGTCCGGATCTTTCTCCTTTTGTTTAATTGGTTCAAATTGTCGCCCGATAGCGTTTACAAAGCTGTCAGGTAGTATTTTACGGATATTGGTATTGAGATTCATCGATGACCTGACAAGGGCCTTAGAAAGCCAACTGGGTTTAAATCGCTCATCGCCGTCTGCCTGTCGACTTAAGTCAAGGGAAGTCTTGACCACGCTTTTGGCTTTCTTTGAAGTAAACAAGGTAATCACCATGATAATACCTGCCCCGATGAGAAATAGAATAGGAGTCGATACTTTTCCTGAAAGGCCGGTCATCAGGAAATCATTCGCGACACCTCCTTCAGAAGCATTAAAAATCTGCCACGAACTGTAACCTGCCAATGGTACTCCAACGAAATTCACCAGGTCGTTACCAGCAAAAGCCATCGCCAACGAAAATGTACCCACCAGGACAATCACCTTTAAAATGTTTAGATTGAACAATACGTGGAGTAACTGCAGTAAGAGGGTCCAACCTATTAAGCTGATAACCAGTATTGTGGCTGTATGGTTCTGAAAGTAATCTATAGTTGCCTCTGAGATGAAGGTAGCATCTTTAACCCCTTTTATCAAAATAAAATAGGTCAGGGCAGTAAAAGAGAGTCCTCCCCAGAGAGATCCAAAATATTTCATTCGTTTTTTATAATTAAACGAAAAAACAATCCTGATAAAGTACTGTATCACTGCCCCCACAGTGAACGCAATGACTACCGATACCAATATTCCTGATATGATAGCCAGGGCTTTTGATGAGTTAATGAACTGACTAATACTTGTAATGTTGTCATTCATGATGATTTTTATGGTTGCCATCCCAACGGCAGCCCCAAGTAATTCAAATACGAGGGATACTGTGGTCGAGGTAGGTAATCCGATGGTGTTGTATGCGTCAAGAAGTAGGACGTCAGTGACCATAACGGCCAAAAAGATCAACATGATTTCAGAGAAATAAAACTCCCCAGGATTAAAAATGCCTTTCCTGGCTACCTCCATCATTCCGGATGAAAACACGCTCCCAACCAGCACTCCTAACCCGGCGATCAACATGATGATTTTAAATGGGGCGACCTTTGAACCAATGGCCGAATTTAAGAAATTTACTGCATCATTACTTACACCAACAACCAGGTCCGACGCTGCCAGTATAAAGAGCAATATAACGATAAACAGGTAGAATGTTTCCATATTTCAATTTTTCAGTCTGAGTTGCAAGAGTATTCAATTCTCTCATCCACAGAACGGATTAATGTTAAGAAATGGTTAAGTTATTCGAATACCGGGTGCATATCCAGGTTGTACATGATAAAGCCGTACATGTCCGTTGCTTCATCAATTTGTTTAGAAGTAGGTTTTCCGGCCCCGTGGCCGGCTTTTGTTTCTATGCGCACCAACATCGGATTTTTCCCTCCGTCCTTTTCCTGGAGGGTAGCCATAAATTTAAAAGTATGTGCCGGCACCACACGGTCATCATGATCTGCAGTTATGGCCAGGGTTGCAGGGTAGTTTACATCCGCATTTATGTTATGCAAAGGCGAATATCCATAGAGGTAATTAAACATTTCTTCATTGTCGTCGCTGCGTCCATAATCGGATGCCCATGCCCAACCAATGGTAAAGTGATGATAACGCAACATGTCCATCACACCAACGATGGGAATGGCTACTTTGAAAAGTTCAGGCTCCTGAGTCATGCAAGCGCCGACAAGCAATCCTCCATTCGATCCACCGACCATGGCCAGTTTTTCAGACGAAGTATATTTGTTGTTGATGAGGTATTTGGCAGCATAAATAAAATCATCAAATACATTTTGCTTATTTAACAAGGTACCTTGTTTATGCCAGGCTTCGCCATATTCGCCTCCACCACGCAGGTTGACCATCGCGAACACACCTCCCTGTTCAAGAAAAGCAGCACGGCTAATGCTGAATCCGGGTGTCATGCTGATGTTAAACCCACCGTAGCCATAGAGCAAAGTTGGGTTGTCGTTGTTCATGTTGAGGTTTTTCCGGTGCACAATGAACATGGGAATTTTAGTGCCGTCTTTGCTGGCGAAGAACACCTGCTCAGTTTGATATTGGGTGCCATCGAAATCAACTTCTGAGGCATGCATTATAGTAGAGATTCCCGATGTGAGGTCGTACTGGTATACATTCGATGGGATGGAGAAAGAAGAAAAACCATATAAAGCGATGGGGTCGCCCTTTTCACCATTAAAACCGCTCAGCGTACCTAATGTAGGTAGTTCCAGCTCACGAATAAGTTTTCCTTCCAGGCTATAAAAATAAGCCTTACTTCGGGCGTCTTCCAGGTATTGGGTAAACAAAACATCTCCAACCAAACCGGCACCCTCAAGCACTTGCTCTTTTTCCGGAATGAGGATCTCCCACATTTTTGGATCGCTGTTGTTATAATCAGAAAGCACCAGTTTTTGCATGGGAGCTTCATAATTGGTGATGATGATTAATTTGTCACCTATATGGTCAATTACCTGAAAATCATTAGCAAATCCGTTGGCGATTTTTTTAAAATCTAATTCCTTTAGTGAATTTATTTTAGAAGCATAAAGACTGTTTCCGCTGGTGCTTTCTGATTCGCTAATCATTAAAAAGGCTTCGTCCTCAGTTGTGTAGGCCGAAAATGTTCGCAATGGTTGATTTTTATCCTCATAAATCAACTGGTCGTCTTCCTGATTTGTTCCCAGATCATGATAATATACTTTGTGGAACCTGTTTTGTCCTTTAAGCTCTTCGCCTTCATCGGGTTTATCGTACCGGGAATAAAAGAAACCATTTTCTTTCCATGAAATTCCTGAAAACTTCACCCAATTGATGTGGTCCATTAATATTTCGCGTGTATCAATGTCCATGACATAGATTTCGTTCCAATCGGAGCCCCCGCGGGCAATGCTATAGGCCAGGTATTTTCCGTTTTTACTAATTCCCATCCCGGCAAGCGCTACTGTACCGTCTTCTGATAGCTGGTTCGGGTCGAGTAATACTTCAGGTTCTCCGTCAAGCGTATTTTGAATATACAGAACACTTTGATTTTGAATCCCATCATTTTTAAAGAAAAAGAAATGGGCTCCTTTTTTAAACGGAACTCCATATTTTGGGTAATTCCAAATGTCAGTTAAACGTTTTCGCAATTGTTCCCTGAACGGTATAGCAGATAAATATTCATTGGTGATGTTATTTTCTTCGGTTACCCATTCAGCTGTTTCGGCCGAATTGTCATCTTCAAGCCAACGATACGGATCTGATACTGTCTGACTAAAATAAATATCTGTGGTATCTGTTTTTTTTGCTTTTGGATATTGAATCCGGTTTTTTTGATTGTTTTGCATGCAAGCAGTGGTCATCATAAAGCAAATGGTTACAAAAAAAAGGAAATGTCTTTTCATGGTGATTGGTTTTACTTTTTCACACTATTTTGGTTTTGGATTTAAACTAATTTGCTGTAAAAGTAGAATTGTTCCATGTAAATTGCAAATTTGCAGGCAATGATTTTGCAAATATAACAGGCTCGGGGAGATGAATGGTTATACCGGACGGTTAAGATAGACCGAATAATCTTTTAAAGTCCGCTGGTAGTTGCTGTTATAAAGTGTTGAGCTAATGATAAAATCAGCCGTTGATCGGTTGCAGGCCGTGGGGATGTTGTACAATACCGACAATCGGAGCAGTGCTTTTACATCCACGTCGTGGGGATGCGAAGACATGGGATCCCAGAAAAAAATAAGGAAGTCGATTTTTTCTGTTGCAATGAGTGCCCCCAATTGCTGATCACCACCCAATGGTCCCGATTTAAGGCGCGTTACATTAAAACCTTCTCCAAGTGCGCTCTCCACCATGATTCCTGTGGTACCGGTACAGAACAAATCGTGTTTAATCAGGTTTCCTTTATTAAACTTAACCCATTCAATCAAATCCGATTTTCTGTTGTCATGGGCCACCAGGGCGATTTTTTTCATATTATCCATCGTTTTTTTTTGCAAAAATAACACATAGCATATTTTAAATTGAATCATTGTTAGCAGGATCAGCGATATTAACTTCCTGATTGTTGTGGGTAGGGATTTCTTATGGGAAATCCCTTGTGCAATCGTTGCCGGCGATGTGACTTCACCAACGTTAAGATAAAATACGCATTTTTTTTGTGAATGTTTTCACAATAAACCGGCCTTTGTTTTCATTCAATTCACTAATTTTGCACCACAAAAAATCAGATCATGAAAAAAACAGCTTTAAATGCGATGCACCGTGAAATGGGTGCTAAAATGGTTGAATTCGTTGGATTCGACATGCCGGTTCAATTTGAAGGAATTAATATAGAACATGAAACGGTTAGAGAAAGACTCGGTGTGTTCGACGTATCGCACATGGGCGAGTTTTGGGTTGAAGGTCCCAAAGCGTTTGAACTGGTTCAAAAAGTAACCAGCAATGATGTAGCAGTCCTTCACGATGGTAAAGTGCAATACAGTTGTTATCCTAATGGACAAGGTGGAATTGTAGACGATTTGCTGGTGTATCGCTTTAACGCGGAAAAATATTTTCTCGTAGTGAATGCCTCTAACATTGATAAAGATTTTGCCCACGTAAGCAAACACAACACCATGGGGGCAAAACTCACCAACGTAAGCGATGACTTTTCCCAACTGGCTGTTCAGGGACCTCTGGCGTTAAAAGCCATGCAGTCACTTACCGAAACCCCAATAACGGATATGGAATATTACACATTCAAAGTCATTGAGTTCGCTGGCGTTAAAGATATTATCTTCTCTACAACAGGATATACCGGTTCGGGTGGATGCGAGATATACATGAAAAACAAAGATGCCGTGCACCTATACAAAGCGGTATTGAAAGCTGGTGAGGCCTATGGCATAAAACCCATCGGACTGGGTGCACGTGATACCCTTCGCCTCGAATCAGGCTTTAACCTTTATGGCAACGACATCGATGATACGACTTCCCCTATTTCTGCAGGCCTGGGTTGGATCACCAAATTTGTAGAAGGCAACAACTTCATCGATAGGCCCTTGTTCGAATCTCAAAGAGATCAAGGTGTTGAATATCGACTGAAAGGTTTTGTAATGGAGGACCGTGCCATCCCACGGCATCATTATGAGGTGGTTGATGCAGAAGGAAAGGTGGTGGGTCATGTTACTTCAGGAACCATGTCGCCCATGTTGAAAAAGGGCATTGGCATGGCCTATGTAACCAAACCCTATTGGAAAGAAGGAGCCGAAATTTATATTCCTATTCGTGGAAAGTCGGCAAAGGCTGTTATTACCAAGACTCCTTTTTACAAAGGCTAAAACCCATACCTGCCAGCCGGCAGGCTGGAATCCCCTACAAGGGGACTTTGAAGAGTCTATTGATTTTCAGCCACTTCCACTTTAGGGGATTCCTGTCTGCTGGCAAGCAGGGAGGGGTAAAAGTGGCTGAAATCGTTCTAATACCTTTTTTGGCCGGACTCATAGAAAAATAGTTAGAACTTTCAATAACCTATACTCCAAACGACTATTGATAAGCCACCTGTCGTGGTTTTGTAACAAGGAAATTAATCCTGTTCAGCAGGTTCTCAGATGAAAAAGTGAGGCCGAAATGGGAAACTCCGGGAGGGGTTACCGGGAAATAAGCTACTTTAAATTCAACGGAGCTGAAAACCAGAAAATCGTTTTGAACATAAACCCCGGCTCCAAAACTGGATACCAATCGTCTGTTAACAAGTTTTGTGTCATGAGGACCAATGGTACCCGCGCTTACAAAACCGATCAGGGCAAGGCGAAATCCGGCGAAATAAAGAGAGGTGTAATTGATTACTGACGTTTCCATGAAAAGTCGTTGTTGTCCGTAAAAAGATTCTTTTTTCAAACCAAGAAATCCATACGCTTCGCCCAGATACAGTAAGTCGTTCGTAAACCTGTTGATACCGGTTGTAAATGATATCTCCGACTTCATTCTGAATTTATTTCTTTTTGTCTCCAGCAAATCGGTGAGGTAAAGAACATTGACGCTAACCGCGCCCTGCTGTAATCGATCCATCAAATGACTTCCTGCATCCAGTTTCCCAAAAATAAATCCAACTTTATTGATGTGGGTGGTTACGTAGAAACCCAATCCCATGTATGGTTTTTTCATAAAGTCAGTCCACGAATAACCGGTTGTGATGCTGGCCTGGAATCCATAGGGCAAATATTCAGCTTTCCCAAAATTGGTCAGGTAATTGGTCCGGTAGTAACCCTGTTTAGCCAAAACAATGTTCCCCAGTATCATATCGTAATTGTAAAATTGGCTACTGCTGTCGATATTTACCCAGGGGTATTCAGAGTAATTCTTTTTGCTGTAACTGATCCCGGGAATGATATAGAGCGCACGTTGTCTGATAAAAGGAAGGATTTTTCTTGCAGGAAAAAGGTATGACGCCCATGCATCGTAAAGCATGTATTTAAAGTAATACAGGCTTTTGTTCACATACGTTGGATCGGTGATGATGTTTTGCGATGTTTGAGAGATTTCCAATCCACCTCCAAGGTTCACCTTGTTGGGTATCAATTTTCGATCAAACCGAACCTGATACAATTGATTGTTGTTGTCTACCTCGTAGTTTAATTCAGCGCCAACTTGATCGTAAACATTGTCCACGGAATAGTTTGCCCTCGACAGGTATATCATTGGGGTGCTATTGCTCATATACGTACCTTCAAATCCCACGCTCTGCCCCAGCCCAAAAATATTAGCGTGTTGACCATAGATTCGTACGTTACCCGAACTGATAATATTAGGTACCACCAGCCAGGGAAACTTGTCTTTTACCAATACCAACACTTCAACCGAATCGCCTTGAGCAGGTGACACAATGATCGCAGCATCTTGTAAATAGCTCAAATCGGCAAGCAGGCGTGTGTTTTCAACCATCAACAAAGGATTAATGGTGTCTTTTTCGTTAAAAAGCAATTTGTTTCTAATCACCCAATCGCGCGAGATAAAATGTGTCGGGTTGAGACTCCTCTCCACGTAAGTGATGACGGGCCGGTTGGTGTCGGCAATGGTAGGCCCAAATGGCTTAAGCACCTTGATCCGTATTTTGCTGATGGGTTTCCCCGAAAAGCGTTGATATACATCTTCGGCTTTTATCATGTTTTGCTTCTGAAGCACCGTATCCGGTGGGGGACTCGCCAGCACCATTTTGTATATATCTTTCAGAAACAGATGTTTATCAGATGCAGTATTTAATTTGCTATAAAAGTGGTATCCGTTTTGTTCTGTCAGAAGAATGTATTGTTCACAAATCCTGGCAGTAGTATCGTGAAGAATGTGGATGGCTGTATCGCGAAGCAAAAGATAGGAAGGAGCCTTTATTTCAACCGCATTGCAATTCTGAGACTGGCAGTTATCAGGGATTAAAATAACTGTTGCACAAATGGTTAATATATAATAAAATCTTCTAATCACTTGGTGAACCAGCTAATTGCAAACCAACGAAAATACATCTTTTTTTACAGGGAATGTATTGTAAACTTCCGGTGAGTTGTTATTTTCGAAGAAGAACCTTTTTTGCAGCCAAAACTATATGCTCTGTGTCGAGGCCATAAACCTGCATTAACTCTTCAGGTGTTCCGCTTTGTCCGAATTGATCGTTTACGGCTACATACTCCATCGGGGCAGGATACTCCAGCGAAAGCATCTGAGCAACACTGTCGCCCAGTCCTCCGTTGCGCTGATGTTCTTCCGCCGTCACCACACATCCTGTTTTCCTGATCGATTTGAGTAACAATTCAGTGTCGAGAGGTTTAATGGTGTGGATGTTGATGACTTCCGCTTCAATGCCTTGCAAGTGAAGTTCATTGGCTGCCTCAAGTGCTTTCCATACCAGGTGTCCGGTGGCTACGATGGTTACATCGGTTCCTTCTGTCATCAAAATGCCTTTGCCAATGATGAATTCGCTGTTATAAGGAATAAAATTTGCCACTTTAGGACGGCCAAACCTAAGATATACAGGTCCCTGGTAATCAGCAATGGCGATGGTCGCCATCTTTGTCTGGTTGTAATCGCAAGGATTGATCACGGTGAGACCGGGAAGCATTTTCATCAATCCAATGTCTTCTAAAATTTGATGGGTTGCTCCATCTTCGCCAAGAGTAACGCCGGCATGTGAGGCACAGATTTTTACATTTTTCTCTGAATAGGCAATGGATTGTCTGATTTGATCATATACCCGGCCTGTACTAAAATTAGCAAAGGTTCCTGTATAAGGGATAAAACCTCCTGTTGCCAACCCGGCTGCTACCCCCATCATGTTGGCTTCAGATATCCCCATTTGATAAAACCTTTCGGGGAATTCTTCTGCGAAGGCTTCCATCTTTAACGAACCCGTTAAATCGGCAACCAATGCCACTACAGCGGGGTTGCTATGTCCCAATTCTTTTAGCCCGTCTCCAAAACCGGAGCGGGTATCCCTATAATCGATTACCTTGTAAGTATGCATGAATTAAAGATTTATCCTTGTGGTTTTTAATGAAATAATATCGAAATTGACGGTTTTGCTTTGCAGCGATTGCGATGAAAACCTGGATCGGAAAACCAGACGATAGCTACCGGGTTGTAGGTAAAACGATTCACCATACCCTGATTCAGGGTTCACATCAATCACCCATTCTTGGTTACCCTTTTCATCCAAACGGTAAATACTTCCATACCCTTTGATGTTTTTCTGAATACTTAAGATTCCCGGATTTTCAAGGGTAATTTGAGTGGTTTTCCCGGCTTCGATGGTTACATCCTTCAGTTTGGTAACGGGAAGAGTCAGTATCTCCAGGTCATAGTTCCCTTGCAGATAGCGGGTCTGCTGATTGGCGTATTGATGATTTATCAGCTCACAACTTCCTGATTGATAAATCATCGTTGCTGGATTTACATTGGCCTGGGTATTGTTTTTTAAACTGATGATCAAATCGCCACGCGGACAACTGACCGAGGTAATGTTGTGTTGACCTTTGGTGAGTTTAACCGAATTGATGGTAACAGGCGGCAAGGTATTAACTATTATTTGATAGGTGATTTCTGCATCAATGATCAGGGTATCCGGAACTCCTTTTGTGTTCAAGGTGTGGATATAGTTTTCAGCAACCTTTCCCGTATTGGTATTTATAAAGGTCAGGTTAACATTGGTTTCGGTGGGACGGTTAGCCAAATCCAACAGGTTGACCTGAAGACTGGTCTTGTTGAGTGCTTTTGAAATAACCACGTTCATCGCCCTGGCAAATTCCTGCTTGTCACTGGCATTTAAATAGGTGCCGGCACAATCGTAATTGCGTTCCATATCTTCTCCCATACCTATAATATAAGGTTTTAAGAAAATATTTTTTTGTTGTAAACGGGCGCTCACCTCGCAGATGTCACCTCCGCATTCTTCAAGTCCGTCGGTAATCAGGATTACGATGTTCCTGCAATGGGGACAAGGAGGAAAATCATTTTCAGTGCGTTCGAGGGCCATAGCAATGGGAGACGTGCCTTTTGGTTTAATGTTGCGCAGTGTTTCCTTAATTTTGGCAATACTTCCTTCTCCGAAGGGTACCTCCAGCCTTGTGTCATTGCAATCCTGTGGAGGAAAGGGTTTGAGGTGGCCATAGACCCTCATGGCAACTTCTACATCCTCTTTCTGACTTAGCGAATCCAAAACATCATCAAGTATTTGTCGTGCCACCTGATATTTGCGTTCCCCATGCCATACACCGTACATGCTTTGTGAAGCATCCAACAAGAACAATATTCTGGTTTTAACCCTGTTTTTCTGAGTTTGCGAAGATTGTCCAAACCCTTGTAACGTAGAAACCACCATCAACAAAATGACGAGATAACGTAGGATTTTAGATGCTCCGCCAGGTATTATCCGGTAATTAAACAAGTTCATTAATAGTCGCCCAGGGTTTCTTTCAATTGACTTAAGGCCAATTCTTTCTGTTGATCGTTGGGCGCCGTCCCATGCCATTTGTGCGTGCCCATCATGAAATCGACACCCATGCCCATCTCAGTAGGCATCAGGATTAAATTTGGTTTTCCTGATCCGGTAGCTGATTTCACTGCTTTCAGCGTGCTGACAACTTCAGCCATCTTGTTTCCATTCATTTCGGTTACCTTCCACCCAAAAGCTTCAAATTTGGCACGAAGATCCCCCAAAGGAAGTATCTCATCGGTTGGTCCATCGATTTGTTTTCCATTGTAATCGATAATTCCAACCAGGTTGTTTATTTGATGAGCACCTCCGTACAATGTTGCTTCCCAAACCTGGCCTTCACCCAACTCGCCATCGCCCATCAGGCAGAAAACGGTGTGCGAATCATGGTTCAACTTTTTTGAAAGAGCAATACCTGTGGCAACAGATAATCCTTGTCCTAGAGAACCCGTGGCAACGCGAACGCCAGGTAATTTTTCCATGGTGGCAGGATGTCCCTGAAGTCTGGAATGAAGTCGTCGAAATGTAGACAACTCACTTACGGGGAAATATCCACGACGGGCCATGACACTATAATAAACAGGACTGACATGCCCATTCGAAACGATCAGTACATCTTCGCCCTTGCCGCTCATATTAAACGGGATTGGATGATGATCCATCACCTCAAAAAACAACGCGGTGAACAGGTCAGTGCATCCCAACGATCCGCCCGGGTGTCCCGATTGAACAGCATGAACCATTCTTATAATGTCGCGCCTGACCTGGGAAGCGGTTTTTTCTAGTTGTTCAATATCACTCATATTGATGATAGGTTTTACAGGAAATTAAATCCGATAGGTGTTTTTTTTAAAGGCACAAAGGTAAAGTAATTTGCGTGTTGACTTTGTTGTTTTTTAAAACAGCTAAGTAAAAAAAACTAAATTTGTCCGCAAATCAATAACACCAGCGTTAATGGATGTCCGATACATGAGGTTGATATTTTTTATTTTTATCATTTTAACCGTCAATTGGCTGCATGCGCAGGTGAAAACCACAGAGTTCTCCCACCAGGAATATTGGGTCGATTCGGTGTACCAGTCGTTCACTTTAGAGGAGAAAATAGGCCAACTTTTCTTTGTACGTGCCAATTATCCTACAGGAGGTTATTTACCTCAGGTGGATACCTTAATTAAGAAGTATAACATTGGGGGAGTCGTATTTTTTAAAGGAAACCCGGTTGATCAGGCCCTTCAAACCAATTACTGGAATACTTTGTCCAAGACTCCTTTGTTAATCTCCATCGATGCTGAATGGGGCTTGGGTATGCGGTTATCAAATGTGGTTGACTATCCATTCCAAATGACGCTCGGGGCACTGACCAACAACCACTTGATTTATGAAATGGGCAAACAAGTAGCCGAACAATGCACCAGGATGGGGATACACATCAATTTTGCCCCTGTGGTTGACGTAAACAGCAATCCACTCAATCCCGTAATCGGGATGCGCTCCTTTGGCGAGAATCCGATCCGGGTGGCCGAAAAGGCCGATCTCTACATGCGTGGCATGCAGCATGGAGGAATATTGGCAAGTGCCAAGCATTTTCCCGGACACGGGAATACCTTTACGGACTCACATGCTGATCTTCCTTTGATCAGCGCACCGCTAAAGACATTGTTGGTTACCGATTTGGCTCCTTTTCAATTTTTGATCGACAGGGGAGTGGGTTCGGTGATGATCGCGCATTTGAGTGTTCCGGCCCTGGATACAACAAAAAATCTTCCGGCCACCCTCTCAAAAACAATTGTAACCAACTGGTTGAAAGATTCCCTTGGATTTCAGGGACTGATCATTACCGATGGTTTGGATATGAAGGGAGTTACCAAATACTATCAGGTAGGTGAAGTATCGCTTAAAGCGCTTGAAGCCGGCAATGATATCTTGCTGATACCCGATGATGTGAATTACTCCATTCAAATGATAAAGCAAGCTTTGACCCGAAATCCGTTGTTGATGGATCGCGTGGAAGAGTCGTGCAGGAAAATCCTGAATGCAAAATATGAGTTGGGAGTTTGGAAAAGGCAAAAAATAGAAACCGATCACCTGCTCGCAGATATAAACCAACCCCTGTATCAAAGCACGGCCAATGAAATGATGGAACAGGCCATCACTCTTGTCATGGAGCGGGAGCCACTTCCGCTGAACGGGGTAAAAAAAATGGCTCTGTTGATAACAGGTACGGATGAACCAACCGTTTTTGAAGAAATGCTGCAGCAATCAGGTCGTTTTGATGTATTTCACGTAGCACATGACGAGTCCGACCTGAAAAGGCAAATGTTGTTGAAAAAGTTGAAAGCCTATCCATTGGTCGTGGTAGGCATTTTGAATACGAATATTTTGGCTTCCAGGCGTTTCGGCATTCCTGATGAAGAAGTAACGATGCTTGAAACTCTGGCATTGCAGAATAAGGTGGTGTTGGATATTTTTGCAAGTCCGTATACACTCAATTTTTTTCACCACCTCGATCGCTTTTCAACAGTCCTGGTTTCGTATCAGGAACAACCTTCCATGCAAAGAGCCTCTGCACTCAGGTTATTGGAACCTGCCTCCAACTGGGGACAATTGCCTGTCAGTGCCGGCTGTTTTTACCAGGGCTGGGGATTGCATTCACAGGCACAAACGTTGTATGCTTCCTCGCCTGAGGAGTTGATGATCAATGATTTTTATCTCAAAAAAATAGATTCCGTGGCTTTGTCCGGGATTGATGCAAAGGCCTATCCCGGATGCCAGATTCTGGCGGCAAAAGATGGCGCCATTTTTTACTCCAGGTCATTTGGGTTTCATACCTACAATGGAAATGAACCGGTGCAAACTACCGACGTATACGATCTGGCTTCGCTTACCAAGATTCTTGCTACTACCCCTGGCATCATGAAATTGACAGAAGACAGCCTGATTGATATTCATGGACTTATTTCGGATTATCTTTTGTTGTTGAAAGGGACAAACATTGATAGCGTTACATTCATGGAAGCGATGGCTCACCAGGCTGGATTCCGGGGTTGGATTCCCTTTTACAAAAGCACTTTCGATTCCGTTGGGCTCAGCCGGGAAATTTACCAAAATACAATCAGTGAGGAATTTACAAAACGAGTTGCTCAAAATCTGTATATCCGCAATGGTTATGACCACGTGCTGATCGACAGCATTTTGAAATCTCCGTTGAGGAAAAAAAAATATTACTATTCGGACCTTGCGTTTTACCTTTTTAAAACATTGACGGAACAGCTCACCAATAGCGAGTTTGATGATTTTGTTTATAATACCTGGTATAAACCCATGCAGATAAACAGGTTGAGGTTCAATCCCCGTCAATATTTTGAATCCTGGGCCATCATTCCCACAGAAAACGACACAGGGTTCAGGAAGCAGTTGTTGCAAGGCGATGTGCACGATCAGGGAGCAGCGCTGCTGGGAGGGGTTTCAGGAAATGCCGGGCTTTTTGGAACTGCACATGACGTGGCGATGATGATGCAAATGTTGGTAAATGGCGGTGCATATGGCGACCAAAGATTTTTTAAACAGGAAACTGTCGACTTTTTCACCGGGTATCATTTTGTGGCAGACAGCAACCGGCGTGGTTTGGGATTCGACAAACCTTTGTTTGTATACAAAGATCACATGACCAATTGCAGGGATGCCTCTCCCTCCAGTTTTGGTCATTCCGGTTTTACCGGCACTTATGCCTGGGCCGATCCTGAAAATGGATTGGTTTATGTATTTTTGTCGAATCGGGTTTACCCCGATGCATCGAATACCAAACTAATGGACATGGATATACGCACCGAAATACATCAATTGTTTTATAAAGCATTAAAATCTGAAGAAAATCAATTAATTTCTAATCAATAATAATTTTTCGATGAGTGGTAAAATGAAAAATATCGTTCTGTGGCTGGTGGCCATTGTTTTAACTGTGAGCCTGGTCATTTATCAGAGGGCAACCGGCCCAACCTATCCTGTTGGAGGAAAGGTCGAAATCAATGGCGAGATAGTCAAGTACAAATTAATCAGGTCGTTTATGGGCGAAAAAGATGCCCCCATCGAAATTGAAGTAATTAACTCTGACATCACAGGCGAAATCAGGTTTAAGAGATATAAAAGCCATGATGAATGGAGCACCAAACCGATGACCATGCAGCAGGGAAAATTGGTAACCACCTTACCCAATCAACCTCCTGCCGGAAAAATCACTTATTTTGTACAGCTTTTTTATCAGGGACAGGCCTATCCATTAAATAATGATCCTGTAATTATCCGGTATACAGGTAACGTTCCTCTTTTTATACTCGCCCCACACATTTTTTTCATGTTCTTGTCACTGCTTTTTGGAATGCGGGTAGGACTGGAATTGTTTTTCAGAAAAAAAGAGACGCTGTATTTTACAGGAATTGTTGTCATTACACTATTTTTGGGTGGCCTGGTTCTAGGGCCCATCGTTCAGAAATATGCTTTTGATGCCTATTGGACCGGTTGGCCTTTTGGACACGATTTAACCGACAATAAAACCATTGGATCTTTTATATTGTGGGTAATTGCGTGGTTTATATTACGCAAAAACAATCACAATAAGCTTTGGCCCATCATTGCCTTAATCGGGATGATGGCGGTTTATCTAATTCCTCACAGTGCCCTTGGTTCCGAGATCGATTATACCAAAACAGAAAATCAACCTGTTGAACAAAACCTGAATAATTAATGATATTTACATTCATCATTATAGCGGTAACTTTGATCATTTCATTTCTGTCGTTCAGCAATAGGGATTTGTTCGATCGGTTAAAATTTAATGCCTGGCTTATAAAAAGCCACCATGAAGGATGGCGGTTTGTAAGCTATGCACTGGTGCATGCCGGTTGGGCTCACTTGTTGATCAACATGTATGTGTTGTATTCTTTTGGCGGGTTTGTTGAGAAAAGTTTTCAGGCCTATTTTGGGCCCAAAGGCCTGCTTTATTATGGTATGCTGTATTTGGGTGGCATCCTGTTTAGTACCCTTTGGGATTACGGAAAATATAAAAACGATCCGTATTATAATGCTGTTGGAGCTTCCGGGGCCGTGTCGGCAGTGGTTTTTTCGAGCATTTTATTAAATCCGGGAAGCAGTATCTTCATTTTCCCCATTCCATTCCCGTTGCCTTCATGGATATTTGGTATCCTGTATCTGATATATTCTGCCTACATGGGTAAGAAAGGCACGGATAATGTCGGGCATAATGCTCACTTTTGGGGAGCTGTTTATGGATTGGTTTTAACGATCATACTGGTTCCGGGAGTACTTCAGGCCTTTTTTAGTCAATTTTTTTAACTCGAAATAGAAAGAAATATTAACCAAACAAAACAAATGAAAAAATACACTTTTTTATTCCTCATGCTACTGATTGGAATGCATCAGGCGTTAACACAACAGGTTTTTAAATATGAAACCATTGCAAAAACAAATAGTATTCAACATGAACGGAATCAACTTGATATGGGCCTGGGATTGGGTATTGACTTAGGGGGACTGTTAGGAGCTCAACTTGAGTACATTCCCATAAAGCACCTTGGTCTGTTCGCTTCAGTCGGGTTTTATTTTATACAGGCCGGATGGCAACTTGGTGTAAAGGGTTATATCATGCCAAAAATTACGGCGAAACCCTTTCGGGTATACGTCACCGGCATGTATGGAACCAATGCAGCCATTTATATTGTTGGCTCCGACAAATACAACGCTGTTTATACAGGCTCTACTTTTGGTGCCGGGATGGAAATCCGGTTTGGCAAGAAGAAAACCAGTGGATTAAATGTGGCCCTGCTTTATCCTATTAGAGCACAGGAATATGAAGACAATCTGAATGCTATGAAGACCGATCCCGGTATTCAGGATATCCAAGAGCCGTTGCCTGTGGGACTTTCAGTGGCTTATCATTTTGAGTTTTAATAATTGCCATAGATACTCCTATTTAATTACCTGTTACGGGCTTCAGGTTTAATACTTTTCAGAGTAAGCTCAAGGGTGTCAATTTCATTAATTCCGGTCTTGGTAATCGGATGCTTTCCGTACTCATAAATTCGTTGGAACCATAGTCCGGGTTAAAAAAATATTACTTTTGCCCGTCTTGTTATCCTAAGGATGATATTGAAATAAAGCAATTTTTTTTATGATACGATCTATCCAACTATTGCGTTTCCTTATCCTGCTGTTGCCGGGAAGTTTACTTTGGATATCTTGTGAACAAGCACCGTCAAAAGGGGCGTCTGGTTCAGCCAATACGCTACAGGTCAATGCCCTGATATTGAAACCTCAGTATTTCGAGAGTCGTTTTATTGCAAATGCCAACCTGCTGCCTTATGAAGCAACGGAGTTAAAAGCACCCATCTCTGGAACCGTATTGTTTATCGACTTTGAAGAGGGTCAGAAAGTGCTGCAAGGACAACGTTTGATTCATATCGATGATCGGATTTGGAATGCACGTCTCAGGGGATTGAAAGCACAGATCAGCATCGCGAATAGCGAAGTTGAGCGAAATGCCTCACTGATTGAAGTTCAGGGTGTTAGTCAGGAAATAGTGGACAAGGCAATTGCCCGGATCGAAGAATTACAGGCCCAGATTGATGAACTTCAAATCAATATCAGTCTGGCCAATGTGTCGGCACCTTTTACTGGTAGGGTTGGGATGCGGGATTTTAGTCTTGGTTCCTATCTGGCACAGGGTCAAACAATTACGACCATTGTTCAGAATGACCGACTGAAAGTGGATTTTAAATTGCCCGGACGTTTTCTTCAAAACCTGAAAAAAGGCGAAACGATTAAAATGCTTTATCAGGGAGACACCCTGCACGCTACTTTGTATGCCATCGATCCAATGGTTGATCAGGATTCGAGAACGGTACAGGTGCGTGGTGTTATGGCCAATCCCAACGAGCAATATAGTCCCGGCGTTTTTGTGGAAGTCATTATTCCTATAAACAAAGACTTTCAAGCCATGGTTGTGCCAAGCGAGGTCATTATCCCTGACCTGAATGCTCAAACCGTGTACGTGTATCGTCAGGGAAAGGCTCAGCGCCAATTGGTGGAATTAGGTGGCCGTACAGATGTGAATGTGCAGATACTGAATGGACTGAATCCGGGCGACACCGTTATCACCACAGGTTTGATGGAAGTGAAAAATAATTTACCTGTGGTGATTGGTCGTTTAGAAAATCAGACAGCCCTATGACCCTGTCGGAACTGAGCATTAAGCGGCCAGTCCTGGCCACCGTGTTTGCGATCGCCATCGTATTGTTCGGGGTGGTTGGTTTTATGTCGCTCGGTGTGAGGGAATATCCAAGTGTGGATCCTCCGGTGGTAACTGTTTCTACCAGTTATACAGGCGCTAATGCCGACATTATCGAATCACAGATTACAGAACCTTTGGAAGAAGCCATTAACAGCGTGGCCGGTATCAAATCCTTAAGCTCCATCAGTACAGATGGACGCAGTACCGTCACCATCGAGTTTTTACCCGGTCTGGACCTTGACAATGCTGCCAACGATGTACGTGATAAGGTTTCACAAGCCATCCGAAGTCTTCCGCCCGATACGGATCCTCCTGTGGTTTCAAAGGCAGACGCAAACGCCCAGACCATCCTGACCATCACCGTACAAAGTGACCGACGCGATCTTCAGGCCTTGTCGAAGATTGGGAACGATATGTTCAAAGAGCGACTGCAGACTATTCCCGGGGTTAGCAGTATCAGGATTTGGGGTGAAAAGAAATATGCCATGCGCATTGAACTCGATCCATCGAGACTGGAGTCCTATCATCTTACACCAACAGATGTAAAAAATGCGCTGCAAAATCAGAATGTGGAATTGCCGGCGGGACGGCTCGAAGGCAAACAAACCGAATTAACGGTAAGGACACTCGGACGTTTAAAGACTACCGAAGAATTTGAGAAACTCATTATCGCCCGCCAGGGAGACGCTTTGATTCGTTTGGAAGATGTAGGTGAAGCCAGACTTGGTGCTGAAAATGAGAGAAGTATGCTCTATGGCAATGGAGTGATCCCGATGATTGGTATCGCCCTGCAACCACAGCCCGGAGCTAACTATATCGAGATTGTTGACGAGGCTTACAGAAGGGTGGAGCAAATTAAAAAAGAAATGCCACCGGATATTTTTCTCAATGTAGCCCTTGATACTACCGTCAGTATCCGCAAAGCCATCAGCGAAGTTCAGGAAACCGTCCTCATGGCATTCGGACTGGTGTTACTGGTCATCTTCTTCTTCCTGAGAAGCTGGCGTACAACCATGATTCCCATCGTAGTGATCCCTATTTCTTTGATCGGTGTTTTTTCTATCCTTTATATTGCCGACTACTCCATCAATGTGCTGACACTCTTGGGCGTGGTTCTTTCCACCGGCTTGGTAGTTGACGATGCCATCGTGGTGATGGAGAATATTTATTCAAAGGTGGAAGCAGGAATGAAACCTGTTCAGGCAGCTTTCAAGGGATCAAGAGAGGTATTTTTCGCTGTTATTTCAACTTCAGTCAGTTTGATAGCTGTATTTCTCCCCATTTTTTTCCTGCAAGGACTAACCGGGCGGTTATTCCGCGAGTTTGCCATGGTGGTGGCCGGGTCTATTCTTTTCTCCACTTTCGTATCCCTGAGCCTGACCCCGATGATGTCGTCTCTTATTCTGCGCAAAAGCGACCGAACAGGCAAGATAATGACCTTGTTTAAGAACATTGTCGACAGCATGAAGAATGGTTATGGAAATAGCCTGAAAGGATTCATGGAACACAGGTGGCTGGCTATTCCTGTGTTGGTTTTCGCCGCCGGGCTCATCTGGTTTTTCTATACTCTGCTTCCGAAAGAGCTTGCACCCATGGAGGATAAAAGCCGAATTCGAATCATGGCCACTGCACCGGAAGGCACTTCCTATGAGGCCATGGACACTTTTGAAAAGAAGTTGTTGTATTTGACCGATACCCTGAAGGATAAACAATTCATCCTGGGTGTTACTGCACCCTCTTTTGGTTCCTCCAATTCGGTAAATTCATCTTTCGTCAGGATATCGCTTCTGCCACCCTCGCAGCGTGAGAAAACACAAAAGGAATTTGCCCGTGAACTGAACGGGATACTGAAGAAATTTACTTTCGCGCAGACCTACGTTATTCAGGAACCGACTATCAGTGCCAGCCGTAGCGGCAATAGCCTTCCGGTTCAGTTTATTTTACAGGCACCAGATCTTCAAAGGCTTAAGGAAGTGATTCCTCAATTTATGGCCAAAGCGCAGGCTGATCCGGTTTTTGATTTTGTTACCATCGACCTGAAATTCAATAAGCCGGAATATACCGTGGATATCAACCGCAGCAAAGCCCTGGATATGGGAGTGAGTGTGAAAGATATTGCCGAAACATTGCAAACCTATCTGAGCGAACAAAGAGTATCCTATTTTATTAGCGATGGTAAACAATATGATGTTATTGCCAGTGCCGCTAAAAACAACCGCAAAGAACCGGGGGACCTAGGAGGAATGACGGTGAGAAACAGGGCCGGGGATATGATCGCACTCAGTAACCTGGTTACACTGAATTTGGATAGCCGGCCACCACAGTTGCTACGTTACAACCGTTACGCGGCAGCCACCATTTCGGCTTCTACCACATCCGGCAAAACCATCGGCGATGGGATTGAAGCGATGCAAAAAATAGCCCACGAAACTTTGGATGAATCATTTACAACCAGTCTGGCAGGAAGTTCATCCGATTTTGCCGAGAGCTATGGAAATATCCTGATCATTTTCCTTTTTGCCCTCATCCTGGTTTATCTTACCTTGGCAGGTCAGTTTGAGAGTTTCCGCGATCCGATGATCATCATGTTTACCGTGCCGCTGGCCATGGCTGGTGCGCTGATGTCGCTGTTTTTCTTTGGACAAACCCTGAATATCTTCAGCCAGATAGGCATCATCGTGCTGATCGGTATTGTTACCAAGAACGGCATCCTGATCGTGGAATTCGCGAATCAACGCCGCCATGCAGGATTGAGCACCAAAGACGCCGCCATCGATGCCGCCATTCAGCGTTTTCGCCCCATTCTGATGACCAGCATGTCGACCATTTTAGGAGCCTTGCCAATCGCGCTGGCATTGGGGGAATCGTCCACCAGCCGAATCCCCATGGGGATTTCCATTATCGGAGGCCTGATCTTTTCACTGATCCTGACACTTTACGTTATTCCTGCTTTATATACTTATTTATCCGGAAAAATGAATGAAGAACATGTGGAAGATGAAACAAACTAACCTGCTGTTGCTGTTGGTTTTTATGTGTCTGATCTCCTCAGCACAGGAACCCTATAGTCTGCGTCAGATGATTGATAAGGTGCTGAGCGAAAACTACCAGGTAAAAATGGTCAGGATTGATGAACAGATGGATGCCAACAACAACACGCTTGGAAATGCAGGAATGCTGCCCGTCTTTAGCCTTCAGGGAGGGCAGAATGTAGGGTTTTACAACACCACCCAAAAACTTTCATCGGGAGATGTGAGGGAAGCATCAAACGCAAAAAATACCAGCCTGAGTGGGCTGGCCAGCCTGGAATGGATGGTATTTGATGGTTTCAGAATGTTCGCCATGAAAGACCAATTGGAATTGTTGGAAAAGATCGGTACGGTCAATACCCGGTTTTATATCGAACAGACCATAGCTGATGTCGCGATGTTATACCAACAGTTGATCGCCAGCAGACAGTTGCTTAAAAATGAACAGGCGGGATTGCGTGTTTCGGGTTTCAGGCTTAAAATCGAGGAACGTAAACTCGCGGTTGGATCGGGGGATGCCTTGCAATTTAATCAGGCCCTGGTTGATTTCAACGTCGATAGCCTTACCGTGCTCAATCGGCTTAGTATGATTAAGAGTCTGGAAGTTCAGACCAATTTTATGATGAATGTCGAACCTGCACTTTCGGTAACTACAGTGGATTCGGTGATCAGGTCTGCAGGACTTCCCGCACTCGATAGTTTAATTACAATGACGGAATCGGCTAACAGCGAAATTGAACAATCCACTCTTCAGGAAATGGTGGCAGAGACCAACGTTCGGGTACAACAGGCTTCTTTCTACCCCACGGTCGATCTCACCGGACAATATGCGTATACCTATACCACCAGTAAAATCGGTTATGCAACTTCCAATAAAAATTACGGGCCGCTGGTGGGTGTAACGGTGCGTTTTAATTTGTTTGATGGCGGCAATGTGAAACGGTCGGTAAAAAATGCGGATCTGGCAGTACAACATGCAGGTATTGAAAAAGACAACACCTTGGCCCTGATCAGAAGTTCGATCACCGACCAGTATTTTCAGTGGCAGTCGTTACAACAGCAATTGAAACTGGCCAGGGAAAACAGAGACGCAGCTCTGAAGTCGATGCAGGTGGCAGAATTACAGTATGAGAAAGGACTGATCGATGGGTATGATTTCCGCTTGACTCAGATTTCGGTCCTGAGAGCCGCCAATCAGGTTATTCAAACAGAACTGGCGATCAGTTTATTGGAGATCGCCTTACAGCGCCAATCAGGTGAGGTACTGAAAATTTATGGTTAAGCGGTAAAACTACCTCCAGAATTGGTTGTGCCAATCATCAATAAAATACAATTATTTAGCAGACCTATTTTAACCATAAATTTTGTCTCAATTCCTTTTCACCCCAACCCTGAAGGGAGAATGAATTGAGAAAAAATTTATTAGGTGTATCGATATATCATACAATATCAACATATTGATAACCTTTGTAAATCAACCTTTCCCTGAATCACCCTTTAGGGCAGGGGTAAAATGCAGGGAAAGGTTGATTTGTAAATTAAACTAATACGGATGCTATATAATTACAATAAAACAAGATTCTAACCGTAAAGTTTCAATTCGGGCTGTTTCAAAGCATCCTTTTTTACTAAATTTACTGCCAAATTGAGCTTTTAAGAAGTTCACACTTAACCGTTTCATGGAGATGGAACAAATTATTCATACATAGTGCCGATAGCATGGTTGAAAAATTAAAGCAAGTTTATGACCCGGAAAGTTTCAAACGACTTGGATATGAGATTATTGATTTGTTGACCCATTATTTGGAAGAGGCTCATAACGAAAAGATCCCCGTAATGACCTGGCAGGAGCCTTCGGATCAACTCGATTTCTGGAAGAACTATACATTGGGCAATAAACCACCGGTTTCTCTATTTAAAGAGATTATCGGGAAGTCCATTCACATACACCATCCAAAATACATGGGACATCAGGTATGTCCTCCTGCACCCGTTGCGGCTCTGGCAAGTCTGGTAAGCGCTTTCTTAAACAATGGAATGGCCATTTACGAAATGGGAGGTGCGGCAACGGCCATCGAAAAAGTGGTGGTGGACCTGATTGTACAAAAAGTTGGATATGGGGTTCGTGGCGATGGTTTCATTACATCGGGCGGAACCCTTGGTAATTTAACCGCCCTGTTAGCTGCCAGACAACTGTTGGTCAATTCAAACATCTGGGAAAACGGATTGGACGACAAAATCGGAGTAATGGTTTCAGCAGAAGCACATTATAGCGTCGACAGGGCCCTCCGGGTGATGGGATTTGGAGCAAAAGGCATCATTCGAATTCCGGTAGGGAAAAATTTCGCGATGCAAACCCAGTTGTTGAATGCCAATTATGAAAAGGCAAAGCAAGATGGAATACGGGTAATGGCCGTAGTGGGATGCTCACCTACAACTTCAACAGGGATGTTCGATGACCTGGAAGCCATAGCCGGATTTTGTAAAAAGGAAAAAATCTGGTTTCACGTGGATGCGGCCCATGGGGGAGGAGCTGTTTTTTCGGAAAAATACAAACACCTCCTGAAAGGGATTGATCAAGCTGATTCCATTGTGATTGATGGTCACAAGATGCTCATGACGCCCGGTATCATGACTTTTGTGTTGTTTAAAGAGAAAAATAATTCTTATGCCACCTTCCACCAAAAAGCGCAGTACCTGCTGGCAAAAACAAAGGACGAGGAATGGTATAACATGGCGCGGCGAACGATGGAGTGCACCAAGCTCATGATGAGCATCAAGTTTTACTCCATTCTGCAATGTTATGGGGAAGAGGTGTTTGCACAATCGGTCGATTGTTTGTTTGACCTTGGTAAAGCATTGGCTTTAAAAATAAAGCAACGGAAGAATTTTGAGTTGGCCCTTGAACCGCAGTCAAATATCGTTTGTTTTCGCTTTCAAAAGCCCGGTATTTCAAATGATGAGTTAAATCTGATGAATAGCAATATCCGAAAAGAGATACTCGAAAAAGGTGAGTTTTATATCGTGCAGACTGCATTGAATGACCTGGTTTACCTGCGGACAACCCTGATGAACCCTCAGACGGATGGTGGTGATTTGGAGGAACTTCTGAATGAGATTGAACGGATTGGTAATGGAAATTAACTCTTTTGTTTACACTACTGGTGCGCGAATATTTCGTGTGCCCTTAATACAACAATTTGCAAATCATTCTGGCAACCAGGCTATGTTTTGTGTGAAGTTTGAGATAACGGAAATTGTTACAGGTTAGGTTTTTGGTAGAGGCACGCGTTGAAAAAAACGCGCGCCAGAGTGGATGTAATCGTTGAAAGCCTGGCTTGGTGTCAACGGGAAAAAGGCCTAAACCTCCATGCATGGTGAAACTAACCTTTCAGGTTTTTTCCAACCTGAAAGGTTGATTCCCAATATCCATTGCCACGCGGCTTTAGCCCGTGACCCCTTAAATCCCGGAATTTCCTTGATTCGTCCTCGTTTGAGCGTAGCGGTAACGAGGATGCAAGAACAAAAAACCTCCTAACAATACTCAGAATCCTGCATCATGAAAGAGCATGTTTACGGAAAAATGATTTTCTGAATCTTTGATAAACAGAAGTGCAAGAAGCGGTATTGATTCGTAAGATTGTTTCGATTTGATTCCAAAAACTACAATCGATGTTGTATTCTCAGGAATTGACATATCAAACGTGGGTTTTTCGAACGAAAAAACAAACTCTGAGCCCAATGCATCAACCATCAAATCATAAAGTTGTTTATAAACATCAACTGCTTCTTCGTAGCTTTCTCCAGAATAAAACCTGCAATTACAGCCATTGCTTAAACTAAGTCCGCCTTCTGAAATGCTGCAATCATGTGCACCATCGGGTACCGGGCTTACCTCGAACCATGATGAACTCATGCTGAAAAGTCCTCCGTCAATTTCATGTTCTATCCCTTTAACACTGCTATAATTGTTAGGAATATCGTTGAAGATAGTTCGCAAGGCATTTGCAAAACTGGTAGTCTGGGCAGGTGTGCCAATCGAATAATAACGTGTTGCCTTTCCACCATTCACTCTGATGGTTAGCGTATATGTGTTTTCCGTTTCGGAATATGTTGAATATAGCTGCATGATGGCCGCTTCGAAACCATTGGGATATGTTTTGCCGATTTCGATGGTGTGACTCGCTGTTTTTTCAATCACTGTATTATAATAATAATCAGGGAAACAGGTTTGTATTTTAGAGATGATTTCGTCAGCAGCCGAATTCACTTCATCCGTATTGGAGAATGGTCCGAAATTAATGATACAACTCACGCCTAACGAATGTATCATGAATACTTTATCGGCACCGGGAATTACTATTTTACTTTCATAATACCGACCTCCACCCGTTGTTTCTTTGCCCGCATATTGATTGGTGGTGTCCGAAGTATTATTAAAATCATAGGGTGCATCATTCATGAGGATAGTTAGGGCAGTGCATAAATCATTATCAGTAACTGCCGACTGATAAAAGATGTCGGCATATTTATATTTTTTGCGTTCAATACTGAAATTGTATGCCGATCCTTCGCGTTCGATAAGCAGATTCACTATTGAGCCTTCTTCGCCAACAATCATATTCACAACATTCTGTAAATCAATATCACGGGTGCTTTGCTCATCTACTTCCAGAATAAAATCACCTTCTAGCAAACCCGCTGACTGGGCAGAACCGTTTGGTACAAGCGCTAAAATCATTGGGATTTTATAGGCCCGTGTTGAGTCGAGTTGAAGCCGGACTCCTATTCCAACGTTTTCGCGAAGTTGGGCAAAGACGGCAAATGTGGCAAGGGTGAACAAACAAACAAGGAGAGATTTTTTACTCATGATAGTTTTTTTTAGAAATAATGGACCATAATATTTCATGTTAAAATATTTGTTTATAGTGAGCTACTTATCGGTCATTCGTCTTTAAACAAACGAACGCTAAAACCACAAGACGGATCTTTTGTACTAAAACTAACCCGATAAAAATCTGTATCGAAGTCGAAACTCCAGGGGTTGCCGTCTTCATCGGCAGACGAACTCCAAAATTCGGTGGTCGATCCCAGGCCGGTGAATGCGCTGCTGCTGTTACGTGAACCTCCAAATAAAGCATTAAATCCAAAATTTCCTGATTCGATAAGGTTTTCAAAAACAATTAAATGATCATCACCGGTATTTGCATACAATGCTTTCCATTCATCCTTAGTAGGTAAATGCCAGCCATTTGGTGCCATGGTTTTTGCAGTTTCCCAATCGTACAAATAACCATATTTTGAAACATTGGTTTCATCACCATCAAACTTCCAACAATTACCATTTTGGGGTTTATATGCAAAATTTTCAGCCATCATTGTTTGTTTTCCAATGGTAACGACTTTGTAAACATGGCCATCACGTTCGTCCGTAAAGGTTTCAGTCACCTGCGAAAAACTCAGTAAATGAAGAAAAACAAATGAAAAAATAAGCTGTACACCTTTCATTTTAATGTATTTAAATCTGAATATCGTTTATTTGAAATGACAATACGAATTGTAAATAATTACGAAAACAACGTTCGATATTTAATATTCTCAGGCAAATATAATAACTATTGAATATGTTTGAACTGAAAGTGAGATAATTGGAAGCAATAAGACGACTCCCCCCCCCGCTCCCGCCAGTTTGTAACTGGTGGGACTTGTCTTACTTATTCAACATAATTTGAGTAATGAATTGGCATGACAAAGAAAGTTTATACCTTTAATCTTTTATAATGAATAATAAATGAGTCGTGCATACAAGATGGCCAATCCTGAAGGACTTTACTTTATCACCTTTTCAACTGTGGAATGGATAGATGTTTTTACACGTCAGGTATATCGTGACATATTGATCGATAGCCTGGATTTCTGCATAAAGGAAAAGGGGCTGCGCTTGTTTGCATATGTGATTATGTCGAATCATCTGCATTTAATCGTAGCCGCAGAATTTGGATTTGAACTGAGCAGCATTATTCGTGACTTTAAAAAGTTTACATCCAAGAAAATACTGAAAGCAATTGAGGACAATACAGGGGAATCTCGGAAAGAATGGATGATTTCATTGTTTAGGAAAGCCGGGGAAGGTAATGTGAATAATAAAGTATATCAGTTTTGGCAGCAGGATAATCATCCGATTGTGTTGTATTCCAATGCTGTAATTGACCAGAAACTGGATTATATTCATCAAAACCCGGTAGAAGCAGGCATAGTGTTACAGCCAGAGGATTATCTGTACAGTAGTGCAAGGAATTATGCCAGGCTTGATTATGTTATTCATGTTGAATTGCTTTTTTGAAAAACGATATGCTTTTAAGCCATACCGAAGATTGTTCTTATATGTCTGACCCACCAGTTGCATTCCGATAGCCATCGGAAGGCGGGAACGAGGGTCTGACCCACCAGTTGCATTCCGATGGCTATCGGAAGGCAGGAGCAGGGGGTCTGAACCACCAGTTACAAACTGGCGGGAGCGGGGGCGCAGCGGTAACGAGGATGCAAGAACAAAAACCTCCCCCTGGCGCGCGAAAGTTTCGCCTGCCTTATTGCAACAATTTTCAAATCAATAAACGGAAGCTGCTTCAATTCTGCCAACCGGGCTATGTTACATATGAGGTTTGAGATAACGGTAGTTGATACAGGTTAGGTTTTTGGTAGTGGAACCCGTTGAAATAAACGCGCGCCAGAGTGAGTGAGGAAACTAACCTTTCAGGTTTTTTCCAACCTGAAAGGTTGATTCACAATATCCATTGCAACGCGGATTTAGCCCGTGGCCCCTTAAATCCCGGAATTCCCACCTTCATATACCACTTCACCACCCTCGTCACCACCTTCGGGCCCCAATTCGATGATCCAGTCAGCGGAACGGATGATGTCCAAATTGTGCTCCACAACCAGTACGCTATTTCCGTTGTCGACCAACTGATTAAATACGGCAATCAACTTTTCAACATCCTGCATGTGCAGCCCGGTGGAAGGTTCGTCAAAGATATACAGGCCAGTGCCACTGGTTTCTTTCATCAGCTCATTGGCCAGTTTAAGTCGTTGCGTCTCACCTCCCGATAAGGTGCTGGTGGATTGCCCGATTTTAATGTAGCCCAATCCGATTTCTTCCAGCATGTTTAATTTGTCGGTTATTTTGGAGTGATGTTCAAAGTAAGGGATGGCTTTGCTGATTTCAAGATTTAATACCTCATTGATGTTCAGTCCGTTAAAATGGATATCCAGGATTTCCTTTTTATAGCGGCTGCCATGACATGTTTCGCAGTTCACCCATACGTCCGAAAGAAAATCCATGCTGATTTTTGTCTGACCCATGCCTTTACAAGCCTCGCAGCGGCCTTCGGAACTATTAAATGAAAAATGTGCTTTTTTAAGACCCCGATCCTTTGATGTTGGCAGGTTGGCAAATAAATCGCGGATAAGATCAAACAGACCGGTATAAGTGCCAGGTGTACTGATGGGCGAAGTGCCGATGCGCTGTTGATCGATCACGGAAATGGATTTAAACTGCCCGAATGAAATGTCCTGACAATTGACGGGCCTTCCTGCAAAATATGAATTGCCAATCACATCAAAAGCCAGAGATGTTTTACCACTTCCTGATACGCCTGTGAGGGCGACAATCCCGCCCGAAGGAATGTTTAACGCTATGTTTTTCAGGTTATTTGCAGAAGCATTTTTAATCGTGATGCCTGCCTGAAGAGGCCGGACGACCTTTGGTTTCAGTTCCTGAAGCTTATTCAAATACCTTCCCGTTACCGAATTGGCGTTGCATTTAATCTCATCTAAATTTCCCTGTGCAATGACCTCGCCACCTCGTTCGCCGGCTTCCGGACCTAAATCAATGATATGGTCGGCCAGGGAAATGACTTCCGGGTCGTGTTCTACCATCACCACGGTGTTGCCGTTGTCTTTCAGTCTTTTAAGGGCGTTCATCAGGTTTTGTGTGTCACGGGAATGTAATCCCACCGTAGGCTCGTCTAAAATATAGGTCAATCCGCACAAATCAGAAACCAGTTGCGTGGCAATTCTTAATCGTTGCGCCTCGCCTCCCGAAAGGGTAGAGGCCATCCGGTCGATAGAAAGGTATCCCAATCCAATATTTTCGAGTATGGTGAGTTTTCCAATGAGTTGAAAAACAATCTGATCGCATCTTTTTAATAGTTTGTCGCTGATTTTAAGTCCGATATGTTTAAAATATGCATTGGCCGTTTTGATTGTTTTTGACGAAAGTTGACTGATATTCATGCCATCGAAGGTAACTTCCAATACCTGTTTGGTTAAACGACCTCCATCGCAGCGCGGACATGATTCCTGACTAATAATTGATTTAAAAGCCTCTGCGCGGGTACTCTCACGCTTTATCTCAAAATCTTCGGTGATGTAGTTTGCCATCCCTTTCCATGCGGTTCTCATCCGGTGTGTGCCGGTTCTGTTGCCTCGTTTAAAATTCCATTCCACCTCATATTCTTTCTCACCTGTTCCATACAGTGCTATTTCTTTCGCTTTCGCTGAAAGTTTTGTAAAAGCAACGGAAAAATCTATTTCAGCCACTTCACCCGCTTTTAGAAGCGTATTAACATGTTGACCATCAATATCCCCAAAATATTTTCCGGGGATTGTTCCATCCATGGCACCAGCAATGACGGGTTTTTCAGGAGAGGTAATGAATTTGTCGGGATCTGCAAAAATTTGAAAACCAAGCCCTTTGCAATCAGGGCAGGCGGCTTGGGGTTTGTTAAAAGAGAACATGGAGGCGGGTTGGGTTACATCGGTGCCATCAGGGTTCATACCCGCGCGCGAAAACAGCAACCTGTATAAATCATAAATTTCGGTAGCCGTACCAACCGTGGACCTTGGATTCTTGTGATATCGGCTCTGCCGGATGCCAATGGCAGGAGTAAGTCCCGAGCATTGTTCCAGTTCCGGTTTCCTTATTTTGCTCATCATCCGGCGGGCATAAGTTGACAGGCTTTCAGTAAACCTGTTTCGGCTTTCAGCATAAAGGGTGTCGAAGGCCAGGGACGATTTTCCGCTACCTGAAATTCCGGTGATAACAGTAATTTTGTTTAATGGAATTTCGATGTCGATGTGTTTGAGGTTGTTGGTGGTAACGCCTAAAAACCGTATGTTTTTAGTTTCTGTAGTTTTCTCAACGGTTGGCCCAAAGGAATTCCCTTTTGATACACGGTTTTTCAGTGCCAAACCGGTATAGGAATGTTTACAATCCATCAGTTCGTGTGCAGTGCCCTGTTTTACCAAATAACCACCACCATCGCCTCCCTCAGGACCCAAATCAATAATCCAGTCAGCTTGTCCAATTACATCCAAATCATGTTCTATTACGATGACGGTATTGTTGTTGTCCACTATTTTGTTTAAGGCTTCGAGCAGATAGGTGATGTCAGCTTTGTGCAACCCGACTGTTGGCTCGTCGAGAAGATAAAGTGTATGCCCTTTGGAAGTTTTATAAAGTTCCGAAGCCAATTTAACCCGTTGTGCTTCCCCTCCCGACAGGGTGGTAGACGATTGCCCGAGTTTCAAATAGCCCACATCCAGTTTAACAAGTTGATCGAGTATATGGACGATTTTTGCCTGATCTTTAAAAAATTCCAGTGCCTCTTCGATGGAAAGCTCCAACACCTGAAAGATATTCTTATGGTGATAGGTAATTTCCAATGTTTCTTCATTAAATCGCATTCCATTGCAGACTTCGCACACTATTTCCACATCTCCTAAAAAGTGCATGCCCAAGTGAATGGTCCCGGCTCCCATACAATTTTCGCAACGGCCTCCGGTATTGTTAAAGGAAAATCTGCCCTTTTGATAGCCACGTTTTAATGACTCGGGAAGTGACGCAAACAAATTGCGTATGTGATCAAACAAATCGGTATAGGTAGCCGGGTTGCTGCGGGGAGTTCTCCCGATAGGCGATTGATCAATTTCAATGATTCGGTTGATGGTTTTTGTACTTTCAACAGAACGACAACCTCTGTCACAGCTTGTATCCTTCAGGTTTTTGCCGAGAATTTGATGAACCAAAGTAGATTTTCCCGCACCTGAAACACCCGTTACTACATTAAATGCATTCAGCTTAAAATCAACATCGATGTTTTTAAGGTTGTGTTTAAAGGCTCCTAAAACATGAATAATTCCGTCACCCGAACGGGCATTTTTTGGCAGAATAAAACCTCCTTCCATGGTAATGGTTTGAGCCGTTATACTTTTGGGGTAATCTGACGGGTGTTGAAACAGGTATTCCGGATCGCCCTGATAAACAACTTCCCCACCATTAACACCTGCTTTTGGCCCAATATCAATCAGGTAATCAGCCGATTTAATGGTTTCTTCATCATGCTCCACAACGATCAGGGTATTCCCATTGTCGCGCAAAGCTTTTAATACTTTCAGCAACTTGGTATTGTCTCTGGAATGCAACCCGATGGAGGGTTCATCGAGAATATAGAGAATCCCCTGAAGTCCGCTTCCCACCTGTGATGCTAACCTGATCCGATGCGATTCACCCCCGGAAAGGGTGGTGGATTCGCGACTTAGCGTGAGGTAGTCCAAGCCCAATAATTGTAGCGTTTCGAGCCGTTTAAAAATAGGATTCAGGATGTTATCGAACACCTCTTTTACAACCATGGTTTCTCCGGTATTTTTAAAGAAGTTGTGCAGGTTGGTCAGCGAAAGATCGCTTAACTCGCTGATGTTCTTGTTGTTTATTAATACCGAACGGGCTTCTTTTCTCAATCGGCTTCCATGACACTGGTCACAGGTAAATGAGGAGGCAAACCTCAGGATATTGTCGTTTCGGTCGCGTTTGAGGATTTCCTCCATGATCGGAATCATTCCTTTGTAATAGGCTTCTTCACGGGGCCTGGCGGTAATACCCTTCCATTTTAACCGGGATTCCAGTCCATGTTTTCCGAAGAGGATCGTTATTTTGTCGCTACCGAACATGATTACCTTTTGTTGCTCCGGTGTGAGGTCCTTCCATGGAATGTCCACTGAAAACCCATGAGCGGCACATACTTTATTCAGTTCGTCCACTTTTACCTGAGAGTATACGATGTACCCGTTTGGTGTGGTCGGAACCAATGCTCCATGCAGCAATGAGAGCTGCTCATCAGCAATGAGTTTCGCCTGATCAATTTGTTCGGTAACCCCCAGCCCGTTGCAACGCGGACACGCCCCGTGTTTCGAATTAAACGAAAAAAGGCTGGATTGAATTTTAGGTAGTTCAATCCCGCAATGCGGACAACCCGCGGATGAGGTATCTTCAATTGGAGTGAGACAATGAGAACAAACTACCTTTCCCAGACGTGCATACAACAACCTGAGGTAATCATAGATGCCCGACAAGGTTCCTGTTGTCGACCTGGGATTGGCGGTGGTTGTTTTTTGATTGATGGCAAGAGCTGCTTGCAAACCAGTGATTTCCTTTACGTTTGGCTTTTCAAGTTTTCCCAGGTACTGCCTTGAATAAGCCGAAAATGATTCAAGAAACCGCCGCTGACTTTCTTTAAAAATAACGTTGTAGGCCAGTGTTGATTTTCCGGAACCCGATACACCGGTAATGACGGTGAGTGAATGATGAGGAATGGAAACATCAACATGCTTTAGGTTGTTCTCCGAAGCGTCCAGAACTTGTAAAGTATCCTTTTCTTTTTCCATCATTATTTACCTCAATTTTTATTCACTACCTTATCTATCGTGTTGATTTTCTTACCCTTTCAATAACCTTTTGGTTCATGGATCACAATAGCGAAAATAGTTGATTATTGCGGTTGTCAATGGAAGGGATGCGGAAAATCCTCTACATTAGTCTTAAAACAAAATTATTTCGATGAAACTTCACTGTTAGAAGGACAAACAGATAGAATCCTGACGGATTTTAACATCGAATTTTCGGTTTTCAGAGGGCTTAATTGTCACTCCGGAAAAATCATACCCAATTTAGAATAAATTCAAATAAGATTTTTCAACGTGATTAAAGCCTTGAAAGTTAAATGAATGAACCATTGTTCAAATTCGATCTGTTTCCTATTCTGACTGAATGAACAGGATTTTCTATTGATTTTAATCATATATTTGAAATATGCAATCTGTTGTTTTCGTTTTAAATTTATTTTTGCACTTAAATACCTAAATACAAATGAGTGTTGCTGTTCATCGGATCTACCTGGCTGTTTTATCTTTAATTGTAATACTTACTACTTGTGCCATAGGCTATTATGGGTTTACCTATTATCAATTGCCTATAGAAGAACGCTTCTTTAACGATGGCCATGAACTTCTAAAACCAAGTGGCGACTTTGGCCATGGCTTTGGTATTTTGGGAACTTTGTTCATGATCATCGGGGTATTTATCTACATGGCCCGTAAGCGGTTTCGATCATGGTCAAGGTTGGGCAAACTCAAGTATTGGCTCGAATTTCATATTTTCTTGTGTACACTCGGCCCCATTCTGGTTTTGTTTCATACTTCAATGAAATTTGGAGGACTGGTTTCCGTCAGTTTTTGGAGCATGGTAGCCGTGTTCCTGAGTGGAGTCATCGGCCGGTTTATTTATATTCAGATTCCACGTACCATCGAAGGACGGGAATTGACTTTAAGTGAGGTCAGAAGTCAAAAGCAGGATTTGGGCGTTGTACTCAAACAAGGGTATTCCCTTGACGAAACCAGTCTCAACCACATCATCGATTTTACCAGAAAAAAGATTGAAATATATCATAAAAATTTGATTGTCAGAATTATAGTTAAGTATCGGAACGACCTTAGGGCTATCAGCAATGTAAAAGATGTTTTAAAGAAGAACAATTTTACTAAACCGCAAAAACGTGCGGTGATGCAACTGATTCAAGGCGAAATTTCGATCAACCGAAAAATTGAACGCCTTACCACCATGCAAAATCTGTTTAAATACTGGCATGTGGTACACTTACCCTTCGCATTCGTTATGCTTATCATTATGATCATTCATGTGGTGGTAACGCTCACATTTGGATACCGTTGGATTTTTTAACTATAGAATCATTTAATAATGGAATTGATCATTGAGCAAATAGTGGTGTATTCTGTAGTCATCGTTTTCTGCCTTGTGGTGGTGATCCTATACCTGAGATCACAAAAAAAGAAATCGAATATCGTCGAAGAAAAAATAGCCCAGGCCAAAATTGATGGATTGTATGAGCCTGTATCCCTGCATCCTGTGGTTGATTTTGGCAGTTGTATTGCCACAGGCGCCTGTATTCAGGCTTGTCCTGAAAAAGATATTCTGGGGATCAGAAATGGCAAGGCAACCACCATCAATGCATCACATTGTATTGGCCACGGGGCTTGCTTTCATGCCTGTCCTACGGAAGCCATCAGCCTCCATATAGGTACCGAAAAACGGGGTGTTGAGCTGCCACATGTCAGTCAGGAGTTCGAAACCAATATTCACGGAATTTATATCGCGGGCGAGCTGGGAGGAATGGGGCTTATTAAAAATGCGGTTGAACAAGGAAAGCAAGCTGTTGAAAATATTGCCAAATCACTTAAATCATCCAGGCAATCTGCCGAGTATGATCTGATCGTCGTGGGAGCTGGCCCTGCCGGGATATCGGCCACACTAACTGCCAAAAAGCATGATTTAAAGTGTCTTACTTTGGAACAAGACACCCTGGGTGGAACAGTATTTACTTTTCCGCGATCGAAAATTGTAATGACTTCTGCTATGGACCTGCCATTGCATGGCAAAGTAAAACTATTCGAAACCAGTAAAACAGAGCTTCTTGGTTTGTGGCAAACCGTTTTAAGTAAAAACAACATCTCCATTCGGGAAAACTCGAAAATTGAATCAATCGAAAGATTGGATGGCTTTTTTAAGGTTGGTACAAAATCAGGAGAGCATTTTACCACACGAGCTGTTTTATTGGCTATAGGACGTCGTGGCACTCCCCGAAAGCTCAATATCCCGGGTGAGGATCACGAAAAAGTAGCCTACCGTTTGCTTGAACCTGAAGATATAAAAGGTAAAAATATAGTGATCGTCGGGGGGGGTGATTCGGCGGTGGAATCGGCTTTGCTGCTGGCTGCCAATAACAAGGTGATTTTAACTTATCGTGGCGAAACTTTTGGAAGGATCAAGCCAAGAAACGGAGTCAGCGTCCGGGAGGCAGTGGAAAAAGGAATCCTTGATTTGCGTTTCAATACCAATCTCACCTCAATCACTAAGGAAGAGGTTGTGATCAGAGTTGGAAGCGATGGCGAATCTACGACCATAAAAAATGACCTGACCTATATTTTTGCAGGAGGTGAGTTGCCAACCCAATTTCTTGAAAAAGTGGGAATTAATATTACCAAAAAATTTGGAGAAGCGATTTTGAAGCACTAATTTAGTAGCCAATTTGATATAAAAAATATGAGAGCAATTAGGACTGTAGGAGTAATTTTATTCATTACTTTGATTGGTGTTCGTGGTTTTGGCCAAATATCACCGGGCGACCTGACCCAAGTCCATTCGCATCTCGAAGGAATTTCGAACTGTACCCTTTGTCATACACTGGGTGAAAAAGTCTCTGATGAAAAGTGCCTGGATTGTCATAAGGAACTCAAAGCAAGAATTGACAAGAAAGCGGGTTACCACGTTTCGAGCGAGGTAGAGGGAAAGTCTTGTGTCAAGTGCCATAACGATCACCATGGGACGAAATTTCAAATTGTCCGTTTCGATACCCTTCAATTTAACCATGATCTGACTGGTTATAAGCTGGAAGGGGCACACAAATTAAAAAAATGCACCGATTGCCATCGGAAGGAATTTATTTCAGATCAGAAAATAAAAGAAAAGAAGTTTAGCTACCTTGGTATGAATACATCATGCCTGACCTGTCATGATGATTTTCACCAGAAAACCTTGTCGGAAAACTGTTCCAACTGTCATGGATTTGAAAAATTTAAACCTGCCACTAAATTTAACCACAACAAATCCAAATTTGCCCTGAAGGGAAAACATGTTGAGGTGAAATGTATCAAATGCCATCAGGTGGATACAGTGAATGGGGTGAAATTTCAGCACTTTACGGGTATCAAATTTGATAACTGCACCAGTTGCCATACCGATGTGCATAAAAACCGGTTTGGACAAGATTGCCGCAAATGTCATACGGAAGACTCGTTTACGGTGGTAAAAGGCATGGATAAGTTTGATCACGACAAAACCCGTTTCCCGCTCAAAGGAAAGCATCAAACCGTTACTTGTACTTCTTGTCATAAAACAAAAATTACCGATCCGATAAAGCATGATCGATGCACGGATTGTCATCAGGATTATCATCAAAAACAATTTGTAAAAAAAGGAGTTAACCCTGATTGTTCTGAATGTCACTCTGTAAATAGCTTCAAAGGTGCCTCCTTTACCATTGAGCAGCACAATAAGAGTGAATTTCAATTGCAGGGCGCTCATTTGGCTACTCCATGCATTGCCTGTCATTTAAAAGGCGAAAAATGGAGTTTTAAGAAAATTGGTGAGCGATGCAACGATTGCCACAAAGATATTCATGATCCCTATATCGATAAAAAATATTATCCAGAGTCAGATTGCAGGGCATGCCATTCGGTAGAAATTTGGAGTGATATCAAATTCGATCACAATACAACAAAATTTAAACTGGTGGGAGCTCATGATCGACAAACATGCAGGATCTGTCATTTTAAGGGAAGCACCGAAGAAATCCGTAAGCAGGAGTTCAAAGGATTAACAACCCAATGTGCGCAATGTCACAGCGATTCGCATTACGGACAGTTTGAGGTACAAGGGGTTACGGACTGTACCAGATGCCATACGAATGAAAATTGGAAACCGGAAAAATTCGATCACAATACGGCCAGGTTTGTCCTGGACGGACGCCATATAAACGTTGCCTGCATCAAGTGCCATAAGGTACAGGTAATTGATGAAAAAAAAGTTATCCAGTATAAATTTGAAGAATTCAAATGCGAAACCTGTCATCATTAATGTTCATACTGGCGTTCAGCGTCAGTCTGTGGGCCCAGTCACCCCATGGGGATGAATTAAAAATCAGCTGTGACGATTGTCACAAGACTAAAGGATGGACCATGGAACCTGGAAGCTATACTTTTAAGCACGACTCTGTCGGGTTTCCTCTGTTGGGTCAGCACCAGTCCATCGACTGCAGGATGTGCCATACCACGCTCGTGTTTTCGGCTGCACGACCCGAATGTGTTTCATGCCATACTGATATGCACAACCAAACGGTGGGCATGGAATGCGAACTATGTCACACGCCAAAATCCTGGCTCGTACCGAATATTACCCGGATTCACCAGATGAGCCGGTTTCCGCTGCTAGGGGCGCATGCCACTGCCGATTGCAACGCTTGTCATCCTTCGGTTTCAAACCTTAGTTTTGAACCCCTTGGAATAGAGTGTATCGATTGTCACCAAGCCGACTATATTGCCACTACAAGTCCAAGCCACGTGGACGGTAACTTTTCGACCAATTGTGTGGAATGTCATTACATGAATATTTTTAGCTGGTCAGGTGCGGGAATCGACCATTCATTTTTCCCGTTAACACAAGGCCATTCCATTGGCGATTGTTTTCAATGCCATACTCAGGGTTCAGATTACTCGAATATTTCGGCTGAATGTTTTTCATGTCATGAGCCGGATTATCAGGCAACTACCAATCCAAGCCATGTTAACATTGATATTTCCACGGAGTGTCTGGAATGCCACACCACCGCACCAGGTTGGAAACCGGCAGAATTCGGTAGCCATGATGCCGAGTTTTTCCCCATTTATTCTGGTAAACACAATGGAGAATGGGATAATTGTACTGATTGCCATCAAAATACGGCTAACTATGCCATATTTACCTGTATCGATTGTCACGAGCACAACAAGTCAGATACCGACCAGGAGCACGATGACGTGAGTGGGTATCTCTACGAAAGTCAGGCCTGTTTGGATTGCCATCCTACAGGAGATGGTGAAGGTAGTTTTAACCACAACACTTCAAATTTTCCACTAACCGGCGCCCATTCCTCCACAGAATGTAAAGAATGCCATGTGAATGGATATGCAGGTACTTCTACTATTTGTTATGACTGTCATACAGACGACTTCAATCAAACGGTTAATCCCAACCACATTGAAATAGGAGTTAATACCGAATGTGATCTTTGCCATACAACAGATCCCGAATGGAAACCGGCTGAATTTCCGGTTCATGGTGATTATTATGCGCTGACCGGCGCACACGGACGAATTGCTACTGATTGCTTTAGCTGTCATGAAGGAAGTTATGTAAATACACCCAACCTATGCCTTGGTTGTCATACAACTGATTACAACGAAACCAGCAATCCTCCACATGCAGCGGCACAGTTTTCAACTGAATGCGAGACCTGTCACAACACCGAAGCATGGCAGCCGGCCACCTTCAATCACGATGCAGAATATTTCCCAATCTATAGTGGGGAGCATGAGGGAGAGTGGAATACATGTATTGAATGCCATACTACTCCTTCAAACTATGCACTTTTTAGCTGTATCGATTGCCATGACCATAATAAGCCTGATATGGATGATGAGCATGGAGGAATTTCAGGATATCAATACAGCAGCGATGCTTGCTTTGCCTGTCATCCTACAGGAAGTGCAGAAGGCGGGTTTAATCACAATAACACCAACTTCCCGTTGACCGGTGCTCATAATACCGTTGAGTGTTCGACTTGCCATGTAACAGGATACACAGGGACTTCCACGGTTTGCGTTGACTGCCACCAGGAGGCTTTTAATCAGTCAGCAAATCCTAATCACCAAACAGTCGGTATTTCTACGGATTGTCAATTGTGCCATACCACCAACCCCGGTTGGAGCCCGGCTACTTTTTCCACACACGGTGATTATTACCCGCTTACAGGGGCGCATACTTCTATCTCTAACGATTGTTCCGCATGTCATCAGGGCAATTATAACAACACCCCCAACGCTTGCGTAGGTTGCCACCAGGAAAATTATAACCAAACCACCAACCCGAATCATACCTCCCTGGCACTTTCCACCGGGTGTGATGAATGTCACACGACTAATCCCGGGTGGAACCCGGCTACTTTTGGTGTTCATAATCAATATTATGTATTGGCAGGTGCACATATATCCATTGCCAATCAATGCGTTGAATGCCATAATGGAAACTACAACAGCACCCCAAATACCTGCTATGGATGTCATCAGGATGATTATGATCAAACCAGTGATCCTGCTCACGCGGCAGCAAACTTTCCAACGGAGTGCGAATCATGCCATACCCAAAGTGCATGGTTGCCTTCTACTTTTAACCATGATGGACAGTATTTTCCCATTTACAGTGGAGAACACAATGGGGAATGGAACAGTTGTGTAGAATGCCATACAAATCCAACTAATTATTCAGTTTTCAGTTGTATTGATTGCCACGAGCATAATCAGACTGATATGGCAGATGAACACCAGGGTGTTTCCGGTTATCAATACAACAGCGATGCTTGCTTTGCATGCCATCCAGACGGAAGTGCCGACAATGTATTTAATCACAACAACAGCAATTTCCCTTTAACTGGGGCGCATAATACAGTTGCATGCTCAGCCTGTCATGAGAGCGGCTATACAGGAACATCCACCATTTGTGTCGATTGTCATGTCGAAAACTATAACCAGACCTCTAATCCAAATCACCTGGCTATTGGTATTTCAACTGACTGTGAGGTATGCCATACCACCAACCCCGGTTGGAGTCCTGCCACTTTCCCGACCCACGGCAACTATTACCCGCTAACCGGCGCACACACTTCAATCGCAAATGATTGTTCTTCCTGCCATCAGGGCAACTATAACAACACTCCCAATGCATGTGCGGGCTGTCACCAGGATGATTACAACCAGACAACGAACCCTAACCACGTTTCTCTGGCTCTTTCTACCCTATGTGAAGAGTGCCATACAACAAATCCGGGTTGGAATCCTGCCACTTTCCCAATCCATGCCAACTATTACCCGCTAACCGGTGCACACACTTCAATCGCAAATGATTGCTCTTCGTGCCATCAGGGCAACTATAACAACACTCCCAATACATGTGTGGGCTGTCACCAGGATGATTACAACCAGACTACGAACCCTAACCACGTTTCATTAGCACTTTCTACCGTATGTGATGAGTGCCATACAACTAATCCGAATTGGAATCCCGCGTTATTTCCTGATCACAACCAGTATTACCTCCTGGTCGGGGCACACATCGCCATTGCCAATCAATGCGCTGATTGTCATAATGGAAATTACAACAGTACACCGAACACCTGTTATGGCTGTCATCAGGATGATTACAACCAAACCACCGACCCTGCACATGCCGCTGCGCAGTATCCTACTGATTGCGAAACCTGTCATACTCAAACCGCATGGGTGCCTTCTACTTTTAACCATGACAGTCAATATTTCCCTATATATAGCGGGGAACACGATGGTGAATGGAACACCTGTTCGGATTGTCATCCAAATCCGGCAAATTATACAATCTTTACCTGTATCACCTGCCACGAACAGTCGGATATGGCAGATGAACATCAGGGGGTGTCGGGCTATATTTACAACAGCGATGCTTGTTATAACTGTCATCCAAATGGAACTTCCAGTAAGCAATTCCAAAAAATACTAATTTACTAATGAGTGTCTTATGAAATACCTGATTCCGATATTACTACTCATTTCCTGCTATTCCCTGTCGGGTCAGACAGTTGGAGAGCACGATGAAGGAACCGTGTCTTATGCTACATCACAGAATGTGTATGTTAAGTTTAGTTCGACGAAAAATATCGCTACAGGCGATACTCTGTTTCTGCGTCAGGAGGGAGTATTGGTTCCTGCACTTGTGGTAACCAATCTTTCTTCCATATCGGCTGTCTGCCAGCCAATTGCTGATGTTAAATTTACGGTTTCCGAAAAAATCTATACAAAAGCAAAATCCTTTATAGCCGCGGTTGAGCAGGTTGTTATTACTCCAACGCCCGTGTCCATTGTCGAGGTGGATACCATTACACAGGAAAAAGCGGACACAAAAACCCTAAAACAAAAAATTTCAGGCAGGGTGGGGATCTCTTCTTATTCAAACTTCTCAAACACTCCTGGTGGAAATTCGCAGCGGATGCGGTATACTTTTTCATTGAAAGCAAGGAACATCAGCAATTCCAGATTGTCAGCAGAAACCTATCTTTCTTTTGTCCACAGAAGTGACCATTGGGACGATGTACAGGAGGATGTATTCAATGGGTTGAAGATTTATGCTTTGGCCCTGAATTATCAATTTTCGGATAAAGTTCAGCTTTGGTTGGGGAGAAAGATCAATTCAAATCTCTCAAGCGTAGGAGCCATCGACGGATTGCAATACGAAATGAAATTTAACGCTTTTACTATCGGGTTTGTTGCAGGCAGCAGGCCCGATTACAATAATTACAGTTTCAATGCCAGCCTGCTTCAATTTGGCGGATATCTCAGTCATGAATACAAAACTGATAAAGGCAATGTGCAGAGTTCGTTCGCTATTATGGAGCAGAAGAACAGCGGGATAACAGATCGTCGTTTTGCCTATTTTCAACATTCAAACACCCTTTTGAAGAATGTTTATTTGTTCGGTTCTGTTGAAGTAGACCTGTATAAGATGGTAAACGAAGTGCAGAGTAGTACATTTAATCTCTCCAATTTATACCTCTCTGTCCGGTACAGGGTGGTAAAACAGTTGTCGCTGTCGCTATCGTACAGTAACCGGCAGAATGTGATTTATTACGAAACCTATAAAGATATTGTCGAGCGCCTTCTGGATACGGATGCCATGCAGGGGTATCTTTTCCAGGTTAACTATCGACCCGGCAAAAATATCTTTATGGGAGTAAAAACAGGGTACCGTTTTCGCAAACAAGATCCCCGCCCCACAAAGAACATGTATGGCTATGTAACCATGAACCGGGTGCCGGGTTTGAATGTTTCGGCAACTGTTTCGGCTACTTTGCTCGAAACCGCCTATATGTCGGGAAAAATTTACAGCATTGGATTCAACCGTGAGCTGGTTCCTGGTAAGTTGGATGGTGGTTTAAATTACCGGTTTGTTGATTACAAGTTTCTTAGTTCTGAATCATCGCTTGTTCAGAACATGGCTGAGTTGAACCTGACCTGGAGAATATTTAAAAAGACCTATTGCTCGTTCAATTTTGAAGGAACCTTCGAGAAAGATTACAAATATCAAAGGCTTTATATCAACCTGACTCAGCGCTTCTAAGCTGATGTAAAGAAATGATAACTGGCAATTCTGGCATTGGACTGTAGTCGCAATGCAATGAATTTGAGCTGGTTTATTCTTCTTCACACACACAAATAGCCTGTGCAATTCCAAATTGGTTTATAAAAAATAGATGCAGTCGCGAGAGACTGCATCTATTTTAACGAAAACGTTAATCCTTTTTAATACGTCCGGTTAAAAAAACCTATGGCTTTTTGTTGCCAATACGCGACAAATACCGCTCCTTGGCTTGATGAGGATCTTCATCGAGGGCAATGTAAATTTTTGTTCTATGGTCAATGATAACTACCTGCAATTGTGCAAGGTCAGGCGACACAAACGGAGCCTGTTTTTTTTCATACATAAAATATTTCCTTTCTAATTAATGTGATAATCTATCGTAAATGGGGTAATGGCCTTCAAATAAACATGTTTCATTTTCTATCTGCAGGAAATTCGAACGGGTGGTTTTTTACATCACAATCGCAGATATTACAGAATCGTGGTAAGATACCACCTATTTTCGACATAACAGTAAAAGATTTCATTTATTTTTAATAATACCTAAAATGGGGGTCCGAAGTAGCGCTTTTGTTTTGAATGTGTGAATCATGTAACTCTTAACCCAAATTATGTAATGTTTTTCGAATGGAATGATCAGATCTTTGTGCAGTGAAAATATATTCACAAATTAAATTATCAATACCATGAATACAACAGTGATAAAGGGAAACTGGAAGGAGCAAAAAGGGCGGCTAAAGCAAAAATTCGCGATACTAACAGATGACGATTTGCTTTTGGGAAAGGGTAAAATGGATGAGATGATAGGAAGACTTCAAATAAAGCTCGGCAAAACCAAAGAGGAAATGCAAAAGATTATTGCAGCGCTTTAGAGTTCACTTTATTCCGGAATATCATTGTTAATATCTATTAATCGATGAGAAAATGTTTGATCCATCGCGCATCTGGTTTATCTTCATTACCAACCTTGTTCATCATAAATTACGTGAATCGTTTAAAGTACTAAAACAATTATTAACATGAAAAAAACCTCAGGAATTGCCCTTGTTATCATAGGTATTGTTATGATCGCATATACAGGTTTCAATTACGTAACTACTGAAAAAGTGGTCGATCTGGGCTCAATTGAAATCAACAAGGAAAAGAATCATTTTGTTCAATGGCCACCGATATTGGGCGTAGTACTAATTATTGGAGGCGTTGTAATGTTGGTCGTTGACAAAAAAAAATGAAATGAATCCATGAAATCAGTTGAAGCGCCCTGAATGTGTGAATCATGTAATTCTTTTCGTGAAATGTGTAATAATTTCCGGATGAATGCGAAATACTTTTGTTTATGTTAAAATCATTAAAACTAAAATATGAACCTATGAAAAAAATCACTTATACACTGCTCGCCTTACTCATCGTGGCAGGGCTTACTGCATCAGCTCAGGAGCGTGCCTACCCTGAAAAATTCGGCAAAACATTAAATCTCGGATTAGGATTGGGATATTACGGTTATGTTGGTCACCCCTTGCCTGTTTTTCACGCCGATTTTGAATTTGATGTGGTAAGGAATTTTACTTTGGCGCCATTTATCAATTTTTATTCTTATCGCAATCGATACAATCACCAGGACAATTACTATTATTATTATGAAACAGTGATCCCAATTGGGGTGAAGGCAACTTATTACTTTGATGAATTACTCAATGCCAATAATAAGTGGGACTTCTATCTGGCAGGTTCGTTGGGATTTGCTATCAGAAATTCGCATTGGGATGATGGCTATGATGGTGATCCGGATAATTATCATGGTGCCAACCCTCTATACATAGACCTGCATATTGGGTCGGAATACCATTTTAACAATAAGCTGGGTGCATTTCTTGATTTATCCACCGGCGTATCTACGATAGGTTTAGCTGTTCACTTTTAAAATATTATATCATGGGAAGTTTACTTTATATAATTGCCATCATCCTGATAATAGGATGGGCCATCGGTTACTTTGCATACAGTGCAGGAGAAATGATTCACATTCTACTTGTGATTGCCGTTATTGCCATCTTGTTCAGGCTGATCAGTGGAAGAAGAGTGTAAAACCAATTTTTAACACCTAAATATTATCATGATGAATTCTGGAAAAGTTTTTTTAGGTATACTGGCCGGACTTGCTGCCGGTGCCATGTTAGGATTGTTATTTGCACCCGAAAAAGGTGCTGATACCATTAAAAAAATAACGGATATGGGAGATGATTTTACAGATGATTTAGATCAGAAATTCGATCATTTTCTGGATGTAATTGCAAAAAAAATAGATCATTTAAAGGAAGATGTTTCTACAATTGCTAAACGAGAGTAAGTAGCAGCCAATCAAACCTGGCAAGACGCAAGGGTACTCAAATTGAATGAGATGAAAGCTGAAATTTAGTTACTTTTTCTTTTAGCTGATGAAGTGGAGTGTATCCAAACAAAAATTGAATCGTTGACGCTATGAAGGATCGTAATTTTACACTGCCTTTTTATGCCAGAGCATCGGTATTTTTCGTTGGACTCTATGTTGTTGTCTCTATTTTGTATATAACTCAAGGTATTGTTATTCCTCTTATTTTCGCCCTGGTTATTTCCATAGTGCTTCATCCGGTTGTCAATTTTTTTGTAAAAATAAAAGTAAACAGGATCGTAGCCATTGTTATAACCCTGATACTAACCTTAGCGGTGATTGGTAGTTTTGGTATGTTATTGGTTTCTCAGGCAAGCTTATTTAGTGAATCATGGCCAAAGTTTGTTGTCAAGTTTACCGAAATATTTAATGAGTCAGTTACCTGGGCTTCAGGTTATTTTGATATCAGCCCTCAAAAAATCGAGGCGTGGGTTTCAAAGACCAAAGGTGAAATGTTCAATACCAGCGGATCGTCAATTAAACAAACAATCACAAGTGTAGGTAGCGGGGTCGTGACATTGTTTATCATCCCGGTATACATCTTTATGTTTTTGTATTATAAACCGCTGCTGCTGGAATTTTTTCACAAACTATTTAGTGAAGAAAACCATAGTGCTGTTGGTGAGGTAATTAACCAGGTAAAAACGGTAATTCAACGCTATCTTATTGGATTGGTACTGGAAGTCATCATTATTGCCACACTTAATTCTGTTGGTTTGTTGATATTGGGAATTGATTATGCCATATTACTGGGGATTATTGGTGCATTGCTCAACCTGATTCCGTATATCGGCGGAATTGTTGCTGTGGCATTGCCAATGATGATTGCCATCGTCACCACTTCTTCGCCAATAAATGCGTTGTACGTTCTGGCCATATATTATTTCATCCAACTCGTTGATAACAATTACATTGTTCCTAAAATTGTGGCATCAAAAGTTAAAATCAACGCGCTTGTCTCCATCATTGCTATATTTGCATTTGGTGTTTTGTGGGGCATCCCCGGCATGTTCCTGTCAATTCCGCTTGTCGCCATACTTAAAGTCATATTCGATCATTTTGAATCGTTAAAACCCTGGGGATTTTTGTTGGGAGATACCATGCCGGTAATAGATCTGTTTAAACTTAAACTTAAAACGAAAAGAAAAAGCTGAATGAAAGCCCTTCGTCAGTAATTTAGCTTAGCAGATTAATTTAGACTTACGATATGAAAAATCTACATCCGGTTATAAAAATAAGAAGTTTTGCTACCGGGAAATCCGTTAAGATCAGCGAAAAAGCAATTGAGAAAACACAATTGGCTACTGAATTCTTTTCCGACATTGGAAATATGGCGATTTTTATAAAGCAAATTGTAAAGGAAACGTTTTCACGGGATTTTGAATTCAAGGAATTTTTACGTCAGTGTTATGAAATAGGAAACAAATCGTTGCCATTGATTGCCATTACAGGAGCCATTATGGGTGTGGTACTCACGATTCAATCGCGTCCGGCGCTTGAAGATTTTGGAGCTGTTACCATGCTTCCAGGAATGGTAGCCATATCCATTATCAGGGAAATAGGTCCGGTGATCACGGCATTAATACTTGCCGGAAAAATTGGTTCAGGAATGGGTGCTGAATTGGGATCGATGAAAGTTTCGGAGCAAATAGATGCTATGGAAGTTTCGGCAACCAATCCTATGCGTTACCTGGTCGTAACTCGTGTGCTTGCCGCCACATTCATGGTTCCTATTCTTGTATTATTCGCTGACGCTTTAGGGCTGTTTGGAAGTTGGGTCGGCGTGAATATTAAAGGAGATGTAAGCCTTGTTTTGTTCTTGTCGCAGGCATTCAGTTCAGTTGAGTTCATCGATTTCTTTCCGGCGCTGGTCAAATCGTTTTTCTTTGGAAGTGTGATTGGCATTGTTGGATGCTACAAGGGGTATAATGCCGGACGAGGTACCGAAAGCGTTGGCGTGGCAGCGAACTCGGCGGTTGTTTTATCGTCGCTGCTTGTTATTGTTGTTGATTTGATTGCAGTACAAATAACCGATATGATCTTATGAAAAACCTGCAAAAAGAACCAATCCCTGCTATTTCTACGGAGGAAAAACCCGGTAGAAAGATGATAGAAATTATTGGCCTGAAAAAAGGTTTTAACAACCAGGAGGTGTTAAAAGATATTTCGTTACAACTTTTTAGTGGCGAAAACCTGGTAGTTCTTGGAAAATCAGGATCAGGTAAGTCGGTACTGATTCAATGTATTATACGATTGTTGGTTCCTGATGCAGGATCGATTGAAGTGTTAGGCAGTGATGTCAATTCACTTAACAAGAATGAACTGGATGAGTTAAGAAGGAAAATTGGTTTTCTTTTCCAGAGTGGTGCCTTGTATGATTCAATGACGGTGAAACAAAACCTGGAGTTTCCACTGCGGAGAATAAGAAAACACCTGACTGAAAAGGAGATTAAAGAGAAAGTGAATGAAGTACTCGAAAATGTGGGGCTGGCAGATGCTTTGAACAAGATGCCTTCGCAACTTTCTGGTGGGATGCGTAAACGGATCAGTTTGGCACGAACCATTGTGATCGACCCGTCGATCATGTTATATGACGAACCTACCACTGGTCTCGACCCGGTAACATCCGATGAAATAAGTGCGCTTATCAATGAGGTACAGAAAAAATATAAAACATCTTCCATCATCATCACACATGATATTGAATGTGCAAAAGCCACTGCTGACCGGATCATGATGCTGCAAGACGGAGAGGTGTATTTAGAAGGAAAAGTTAAAGACTTTGAAAATTCAACTGACCCCATCATAAAGTCATTCTTTAAGTAACTAGAACATGATTATAAATTTCATTTTAAAGATATATTGTTATGAAATCAACACATTTTAAAGTCCGTTTGGGTCTGTTTGTAGCCGGTGGATTCTTACTGCTTGCTTTAGCCATATTCATGATTGGAAAGCAGAAAAACCTGTTTAATCCTGTTTTTACCATCTATGCCAATTTCTATAATGTAAGCGGACTTCAGGTTGGCAATACCATCCGGTTCTCCGGGATCAATGTAGGAACAGTCGACAATATAAAAATAGTGAATGATTCTACCGTCAAGGTGGACATGATTATTGAAAGAAAGGTCCAGCCCTTTATTAAGACCGATAGTGAGGTTACCATTGGTTCGGAAGGAATTATCGGCGACCGTGTTTTAATTATTACTCAAGGCACCACCGATGCTCCGTCGATCAAGGAAAAACAATTCCTCGATTCTGTGGAACCAGTTGAATTGGATGCCATCATGGCAAGTCTCGAGGTTACAGCTTTAAATGCTGAGGTCATTTCCCAACAATTGGTAGAGATTATGATCAATATTAACGAGGGAAAAGGATTAATTGGAATGCTTATCAAAGATACAACCATAGCCGGGAATATCGATCAGACGATCGTCAACCTTAAGGAGAGCAGCAAAGGGTTGGATGAAAATATGGATGCCGTAAAAGGCAGTTGGCTGTTAAGAGGCTATTATAAACGTAAAGCCAGAAAAGCCGAGAAAGCGCTTGAGGATAAATTGGATGAAAATAAAGCGGACTAAAATATAACTTAAAAAAATGAAAGTATTTAAATTAGTAATCGCTGTTATATTTTCCATTGGGCTTGTGTTTGGAACAAGCTCATGTGCCACATTTACCCATCACGACAGTGGACAGCATAGAGGATGGAACAAAAATTCAAATAACCCGCATCACTACAACTCTACCAACCCTGGAAACGCCAAAGGGAAGCATAAGAATAAATAGGGCTAAAGTATTATTGGTAATACCTGGGTAAATACCTCGTGTCTCCGATGTGTAACACTCTTCCTGAAGGAAGGTGATTTTGTATTGATATTCAATTAAATAGCAATTTAAGTAATTCATATTTTTTCTTTCCGGTTTGGATTGAAACAACCAGATTAAAAAAAAAAAGACGATTTTTCAAAATCTTATTTTTTCTATTATCTTTATCTTTTCAAAAAAGTAAGAATTTGAAACTCTATATTCGGTATATGGTTAGCCTTCGTTGTAAAATGAAGGTAAAAGAGGAGTTGAGTAAATTGGGTTTGCATTATATCCTTGTGAATCTGGGTACGGTTGAAATTCTTGAAAACATTACAGATTTACAACACCAACAACTAAAAGAAAACCTATTCAACTCCGGGCTGGAATTATTGGACGATAAAAGAAGTATACTGATTGAAAAAATAAAGGCAGTCATCGTTGAAATGATTCACTATGCGGAGGAATTACCTAAGGTTAATTATTCTGACCATATCAGTGAAAAACTGAATCTCGATTATACCTATCTTTCCAATGTATTTTCTGAGGTCACAGGCATTACCATCAGGCAATATATCATCGTCCATAAAATTGAAAAGGTTAAGGAGTTGCTTTTATATGACGAGCTTAACCTGACAGAGATTTCGTATAGGATGCAATACAGCAGTGTAGCTCATCTATCCAACCAGTTTAAGAAAATTACCGGGCTCACACCCACTTTTTACAGGCAATTGAAGAAAAGACGAGAATCCAACCTCGAAAACCTCTAAAAGGTTGACCTTCAATGTTTGTCTATTCCATTTATAATGACTTAACAAAACTTATTGTTCTCATCCGGGTATACCGTGGTTTTCACCCACGGTTATTGAGATTTATTCCCGTCAGGGATTTGAATGAGTAAAAAACATGACCACTAACCATAACTTATTTGATATACCAACGGTTTTAATCAACAGAATAAAACATTGTTGGCCAGTATGCTGACATGCAGTCTGATACAATAGGTTTTCTGAGGCAAAGAATTTTGTTTTGCTTAGAATGGATACCCAATGGCAATATTTAATACGAGGTTTTCTCTTCGCCATGTAGAACTACCCGGGCTAATCTCATTGATGACCCACCTTCTGTTTTCTTCAAGCCAAGGTTTTCGTAATGGGATGGCCAAATCAAATCGCAAAACAAAGAACGAAACATCTATTCGTAATCCTACGCCTGCCCCAACAGCTACTTCGTTAATAAAATTGGAAAACGAAAATGGATTTCCTGTGTTCGCGGGATTTGATTTTAATTCCCAGACATTTCCTGCATCAACAAATAATGCCCCTTTAAAAAAGCTGATAATGTTAAAGCGGTATTCGCCGTTCAATTCCAATTTTACATCGCCACCCAATTGCAGGAATATACCGCTATCGGTACTCTGATTGTAGTTTCCGGGACCCACGGAGTTGATATGAAACGCGCGAATGCTATTGGGCCCGCCACTAAAAAATTGCTTGCTATAGGGGAGGGTTTGACTGTTGCCATAAGGTACGGCCAATCCCATGAAAATTCTCGACACCAATTTATTCTGATCATGTAAGTTGTAGTAACCACGCCCATCGACACTGATCCTTGCAAACTGCGAAAAGACTGATCCGACCACTTTTAAGGGCTCATCAGAGGATATTTTTTTCCCACCTATTATTTTTACCAATGACAAGGAGTTTCCCGCGAATTCTGTTGCTAAATGGAAATAGTATTGCATCTTTTTGCCCAGCAAAACTTGTTCATTATACGTGAAGGAATAACTCCCTCCGGCGATAAATTGCTCTTCATAGCTTTTTTTAAGAAAAGGGTTGGATGCCAGTAAGGCCAGGAATTCAGCTGATTGGTTGCCAAATGAAGAATAACTAATACTGATGGGGTTTAATTCATGTTCTTTTCTGATTTCTTCTTTCCATTTAAACCCGTAAATGATTTCGAAGGTGCGCATATCGTAATAGTTTACCATTTTTAAAAAAGTAAACGAAAGTGAAAGACGGGTTTTTGGAGTATACATGCTACTTTCTCGTATCTTAAAAGGCAACAGAAAACGCGGAAAATACATCTCCACTTTGGGACTTATGGAATAAGAAAACAAATTTTTATTTTTCCCACTTAGCTGGGCCTCAAATCTTCCATCGATTTTTAAATTAAGCAATTCAGCTCCTTTAAAAGTATTTCTATTCAGAAAACTCAAATTCAATTTTGGGCCTGTATAGTTATTTGATTTTGAAATGATGTCCACTTCTGCCTTGAAAGTGTGTTTTGACATGGGTGTCATGAATATGAGCACATCTAAAAATCTGTTGAGTACGGTATCACTTTCAGAAAATTTCACCCGTACAAATTTGAAATTGCCCATCGACATCAACCGGTTAAGTGTCATGCTGTGGTTCTTTCGTGAATAGAGTTCCTGTTTTTTTAAAAAAACCGATCGCAATATAACCCTTGGCCTGATTTCCATTTCCGCTTCCTTCCCCAGAAAAATAGTACCTTGATAATGGATCGTGTCTTTGGTTTGTACACTATCAGAAGCAGCTAAAGAATAGTCTTGATCGATAATCACCTGGTTTATGCGATAGGCTATCGTTGCATTTTGTGGAATGCTGTCTTTTAATTCGAGATTGAATGATACCGTTCGGTTTATTTCAGAAGTGTCGGCCTTAAAGATCAAATAGTCGGGATTAAAGTAGAAGTAACCGTGGTTTTTCAACAAGGCATCCATCCTGTTTCTTTCGGTTTTTAATTTTTCAAGGTTATAATCTTCACCTGGTTTAATCAACGTTTCATCATTTCTATTCAGAATCAATTGACGCACACTATCATTCGAAATGCTGTTAATAAGCTCCTTTGTCGTATAGGGTTTATGGATACTACTGGTGTAAATCACTTTCGCCGTACGTTTTTTTTCGATGATGTTAAATCGGGTAATGCCCTTGAATATCCCAATGTTATAAAGTTTGGCATTGATGATGTCGGATGTCATCGAAGGGTTCACCTGGCTCATCAAAACAGGTGCTTCCCCTGTTTTCTTAAGCCACTTCTTAAATTTACTTTTTGGATGATCTCCGGCTAACAAGTATATCCATAATTTAGGTCGCATGCCTAAATAACTTTTGTTGGGTTTTGGCAATAGTCCATTTTCTGCCGTCTTTTTAATAAATCGGATTTTTGATTTTTTGATGTTGTCTTTTGATTCCAGTTTTATCACCCCGCCCGCATATAGTTTTTCTCCTTCCGGTAAATGCCGTGTTCCGATACATGCTGTAATAAGCAGCAACATAATCATCAGTATGCTTTTATTTAGGATTGATCCCTTCATGTCTATTGGTTTTCGATGAATCACTTTTGTTGTTTTAGTTTCTTAAAGAATTCTTTCCATTGATCGAAATCGCGCACGTATATAATACCTACACCGGTTTCAACCAGCTGACCTTCGATGGCACCTGCGTATCGATTGTGACTAAAACCAACCAGCCGATACCTGCCATCCCTGGTCAATTTATATTCTACTGTCACGTCACTTGTTACATCGCTTAACGAATTTTGTTTGGCCCTGGCTCCTTCAACATCTACAACACCTCCAATCTGAACAGATAACCGTTCGTTAAAAAGCTGTTTTTTTAATCCGATGTCCACTTGAGTTCTTCCAATAGCCTGGCTCGATTCATAATCATCATACGAACGTACATCAAAATTCAATTCCACTCCGGGAACCACCTTTGAACTTAACTTATTAAGTTCAGCCGATAAAAATTTGCCAACTGTGGCACGCACCAGGGCTGATGTTCCATCACTGGTACCGGTTTGTAACGGGTTTTCCTGGACAAACCTGCCCAATACTAATAGAGCAAATACCTGTTTGTTTAAGGCTGATGGATCTTCATTTAATAGGTTCAATTTTGCATTTACTGCACCACCTAAAATTCCCTTGTCTTCAGGGGGCAATTGTATTTCGAAACTGATTTCGGGATGTAAAATATCTCCGCGGAGTTTTAGCAACACCAGGAACAGATAGCGTTGTTTATAGGTGTTCTTTTCGCTTTCGCTTAATCCGGTTATCTGATCAGCTACCAGGTTGATTGGCGAAGTACGAACCGAATAAACTGCATTAATCGAAATTTCGGCATCGAGAGGGTCACCATTCCAAATAATGGTACTTCCACCCTCAATGGCAAATTTCCTTTTTACAATAGATTCCAGCGAAACAATGTAGCTGCCTTCGTTTAGATGATAGGCTCCGGTGAGGCTTATTTTCCCGCTTCTGTCCATCGTAAAGTTTAAGGCAGCTTCACCTCTGACTACCAGAGAATCGGTGGACGTTGGATCCATTAACAACCGGAGTGTTGCTTGTTTATCGATTTCAATGGTGGAAGAAAGGTCGAATCCTTTAAAATTGGATTTTTGTATTTGTTTTTGCTCATCCCTGTATAATATTTCATTATGGTCTGAAGGATCATTAAATGATACAACACCTTCGCCTTTGTTGGTGGAGAGTTTGTTTTGGGGAACGGCAAAGGTAAAGTTTGAACCTTTTTTCATCTTTAAATCTGCATTAACAACAGGAAGCGACATGGGACCGGTTATATCAATCTTGCTGTCGATGATCATTTTTCCAAAGAATACTTTGTTGTCTTTTACGGTAGTGTTGAACAATAAAAAGTCCTTCGTTTTGACGTGCAAATCAAAAACGAAATTTCCGAATTGTTTCATTTTAACCGAACCATTAATGGTGGCTGTATGCTGATTGGTGTCTGCCATAGTAAAAGAGTTAAAGTAGACTCCGTCATTTTTCAATTGCACGGTTTCGTGTTTTAACTCCAGGCGGTTGTTTAATACAGCGGGTTTGATAAACGCATTGTTAAACACCAGTTCACCAGTGATCTCGGGAGAATTGGTTGCTCCCTTGATTAAAAAGTTTCCCGAAACAGTCCCGGAGGCTTCTTTAATTTGCCCCATCGAAAATGCTTCAATGGTTTTCATCGAGAGCGATTTGAACTCCCCGTTTATATGGATTGAATTGTCACCTCCGCCCGGAATAATATAGCCATTGGCTCTCAAGTCGTTGTCCATGCCCGATAACCTGACATCCAATTCGAATCTCTCGGTGGTTGGGTTCTCGGCTTTCAGCGATAAATTACCGACAGAAACATTTTGTACGACCAGATCGGTTATTTGGGCATCGGCCACTATTCCATACGAGTTGTTAGCCTTTTTTAATAAGATGTTCCCATCCACGACTCCATTAACCAGGTTGCTGTCTTTTTCGATAATCCCGAAGAGGTCGTTTAGTTTGAAATGCTGAATGGAAATATTCAGGTCATCATTGAATTTTTCGTGTACGGAAGAAAGGCTGACCTCACTTGTTGCTTTGTTAAAAGTCAGGTTGTGGATTAAAATTCCCTGTGATCCGAATTTGATGTAATGATCCGATGCAATATCCCAGCGGTCGTTCATCAGATAAAAGTCAGAGGGGTTGAGGGTGAGTTTGTAATGAGTGGCTTCTCTGTTGAGTTGAGACCGAATCAACAACTTTTTGTGCTGCTGGTCATCTGTAGACGAAACGTTTGCCCACATTGTATTCTCCGATAGTTTTCCATCAAACAAAAAATGATCCACCTTGATTTGTGGGTTTGAAATGTTGCTGCTCGAAATTTTATAATTCAAGGCATTCGAATCCGAATTCACATCCAAAACAAGGTCATTAACTTCGATATTTCCATACATCAGGTGGTTCATGGTGGCGTTCAGTTTCAACTCCTTTTTAGGGTTATTAAAACCTCCACGAATGAAAACGGGATCGAAATCTGCTGGCAGAGGAAGTAAAATTTTTGAAAGAATGGGATGGTTACGAATCTGGATTTCAAAATTAAATTGTGAGAGTACGCTGTCGCTGAGTTGAGGGATAGAATCTGAAAATTGAAAATATTGATTTATAAACCGGTTAAGTTCCGAGGGAAGCCCGGACGGAGAAACCGTTCCTGCAAATTGTAAGCCAATGACTGCACTGCTGGAAGTTAACTTGCTGTCATTGGTTTTATTTATCGAAGCAGCAAATACGGAATCAACACCATATCTTTCACCTTCATACATAAGGATGAGGTTGTTAACTGCTGCTTTTCCAACCATTTTATTGGCTGAATCCTTTTTTAAATTGGCTGACGCGACCAATCCTATTTGCAGGTCATCTGTTGTGAGTTGAAGTTTTTGAAGGTCGGCTCCCTGCACGTTTAACAAAAATTTAACCTCTTCCTCTTTTGGCTTTAGGTTCACTAATCCATCCAAATCAAATACAGCGTTTTCGTCGTTCAGGTTTATTTTTCCGCCAAATTGCCGCCCGTTTATATTGCCGTTTATTTTAAGATGTTGGTAGTTGTAACCATTTAGAACCATCTGAGATACCTCACCTACTATTATTGCCTGAATGCTATCCGGGTTTAGGCCCTGGCCGGTAGTTTCAAGATTCAATGAAACCGGTCCAAACAGAGCGGTATCGTTGAGCAGGCGGCCAAGATTGAAATCCAGGATGTTCACTCTTCCCTTGAAATTCTCATTTGGGTCGATTGTGGCGAAAATGGTGGCTGCCCCAAAACTACTGCCCATGCTTATCGTTGATTCAAATTCCTTCAGCCGCCCGTTAAAATCGATTTGCAACTCAATGTTTTCGGGAAGTTCCATGTTGTTTGGAATCGATGAAGCGGCTATCATTTCAATGTCCTTTCTGCCCGAAATAATATTCAGATTGGGAAAATCATAATGAGCAGTTTGTAGGTCAGGCAAGCCTGTAATACTGAAATCGGTTTGTAACAGGGTACGGCTTCCGGTGCTTATTGCCAGATTTTTCCCGCTAAGATCATTCACAGCCCCAGTAACAATTCCTGATATGGTGGTGGTGATTGCAGGGTCGTTAAAAAAAGGAAGCTCAATAAGTTGAGGGCTAAAATAGAGGATATCCGAATTTTTAAAACGGACATTTTTCAGGTTTACATTCAGTACCATGAAAGGAAATGAATCTTTCAATGAATTTAAAGAAGGAAATTGAATGGCCAGGTCCGCATCAATCGAGGTATTGGCGGTTTTAAGTTTCAATTTATCTGCCGTGATTGAATGTTGGTCCATACTGAAATCCGTTTCAAATTGGACAATTGAGATGTGATCTTCATCCACGGCGCTGAATTTTTTAATTGAAGCCAGGATGGTATCCGATGAATAGGCAACATCTGTTGCAACAAGGGTTATGTGCTGATAATCCAGGTGATCTTCATCAAATGTGTTTGTTGTGTCCGTTTTATCTCCTTTATGGTATGCCAGTGAATTGTTATCCAGGTCGATGCTGTTGGTGGTAATTTTCCAATCACCTTTTTCAGAAGCACCAGGAAGCGGAGCAAGGGTGTCATGAGATGATTTTTGGTCACTTGTGTTAAATTGCAATTCGCTTTTTAACAAGGAGAGCTGATCCAGCGAAACCAACTGCTTTTGCAAATCGACCACTCCCTTTTTGAGTTCAAACTGGTTGATGTCGGCCTTAATCGTTTGATTGTTTGTCGAGTGCCCATAATGAACAGTCGAGTTTACGATCTGAACGTAATTGGCTGATATTAATGGTAATATTCCAGTTGAACTGCTCCTTGAAGATTGGGTGGATTCCGTGATTTGGACATGAGCATCCAGACTCTCAACCAGCAATTCGTTGACAAGAAAAACAGATTTTTCGAGATCAATCCCGTCTACATGCAATTTCAAATTTTTAAGCGTGGTCGATAAATTCATTCCGCCGTATGCATCATCATAGTGAAAGCGGATATCGTTCATGTTCACCTGACCAACACTGAAAGTCCAGGCCGATTTTGTTTTATTGTCTGCCTTTTGTTGTTTGGTAGTATCGCTAAAGGCTTTAATTAGGAAATTGTAATTGAACAATGAATCGGATGCGGGCCTGTTAAGGTTGAGATTCACATTCTCAAGAGCAAAAGAGAGGATATTTATCTTATTTGACAGCAAGTCGAACAGTGCGATGTTAATTTTTAGCTCCCCGGCGTACAACAGCGTATCCTTTTTCAAATCTTCCAAAAATAGGCCCTCAATAACAACTGATTTTGGAAATGAAATCCGGATCTTTCTGATATCAACTTTGGTATGCGTTTTATTGCTGACAAATGATGCGCCTGAATGGACTATTTTTGTTTGAATGGCAGGAACTTGAATCAGCACTGCGATACTGATCAAAAAAATTAATAGGGCAAAGATCATCCACAGGATGACATGAAGTGATTTCTTTATAAATAAATGTCTTTTACTCATTACCAGGTTTATTCAAAATAGCAATACAGGCTGTCAAAGGTCGAAGATTCATCATGTATTTTCAGCCAGGGTGAATATGTTTCATCAAACATAAGATATTCTTAAAATCATCTGTCATTAGCAGCTATCAAAGATAGCTTGATTTAGTTCTGTTTTATTACATTACTTTGGCTAAGAGTTACATCATTCACATATTATCAATGGTGATGAGTGCCTGATAAAAATTGAGAATACAATTTCCTTCTTGTTAAAATCAAATTAATGGTGATAAAGGGATTCTCATTCTTTGTGGTGGTAATTGTAAAAATGGAGGGAAAAGCTTCCCAAAAACGTGTGAAATGTGTAAAGATTTTCAGAACCGATGTAACACATTTTTGACCATAATGAATCAAATTTGCATTCAGATTATAAGTAACACACTTTATGCTTAAAATACATTAACTAAGCTGTCACCCAAGTCCCCTCATTTCATAAATGTGGGTCAACTTCGAACGAATATTAAAAAATAAAACACGGTTTCCGATGAAATATAGTGAAGACAGTGTGGAATTAAAAAAAACAATGGTGCATGTGGTGGTCGAAATTATTACATATAAGCCCAATGCAGTGGTAAGAAAGACGATCATCAAAAGACCCACGGGTCACATCATGGTATCTTCTTTTGACTTGGGGGAAGAGCTTGTTGAAAAAATTGAACCATTCGATAACTACATTCAAATTATTGAAGGGAAGGCCAACATGATGATTGATGACAAAGAATTTGTCCTTTGCCTTGGTGAAGGAATTATCATTCCTGCCCACGCGAAACTGAAATTTCATGCCAACGAACAATTCAAGATGGTTTCCACGATGATTAAAAGTGGGTACGAAGGTTTTTAAATCGAACTGGTTGATGCCTTACAGATGCCAGACGAAATTTATTTGAACCGGGGATCAATTTCAATAAATAAGATGGGCGATTGGCTCGAATACCCGATTTCTGTATTAAGAAAGTGACTAAATTGCAACAATTAACATAATTAAAGGAATAAATCCAAGAATCTCAATAATTTAGAGTATCTTTGCAGCTCACAAATATTATAACAATGAATAATGGTACAGTAAAATTCTTTAATGACGAGAAGGGATTCGGATTTATTAAAGATGCAAATTCATCAAAAGAGTATTTTGTACATTCAAATGGTCTTAAAGACATGATCAGTGAGAATGACGAAGTAACCTTTGATTTAGAAGAAGGAAGAAAAGGATTAAATGCAGTCAATGTTAAACTAGCATAGTTTATTATATTCAACATTTAAAATTTTAAGTCCCGCTTTTAGCGGGACTTTTTTTTGTTAACCCAACTTACAATTAATCTGAACGGAATTATTGTCTTTCAATCAATTGGTGTTTTTTTTGAGATGCCTTTTTATTTTTTTTCCAATCAGCACATCGATGCGTTTTTCGATCACCATTCATTGGTAAAATATTTCAATATGCCGAATCACGTTACCAGGAAACCAGAATTTCGTGGCTTAGGATCAAACGCAATCCAATAACCACAAAAAGGGTGGTTATAACAATTGCTTTTGAGAGGCTGATGTAACGGTCCTCTTCATCAAAGTATAGGGTTTCCATGTAATTGACCCGGCCAAAAATAATAATCAGCAATACTCCCAGGCTCATCCATGAGTATCTTTCCTGAAAACGCAAATCAGGCAGAAAATAGAGGGTGTATAATAAGGTGCCCGCAACGAAAGGAACGATGATTTGAGCAGTAAAAAAGAAGGGAAAGTTTTTTTCGCTCAGTTTGTTATAATAACTATTAGCAGAAATGGCTACTGGTTTCGACATAAAATAGGCAGTTGCCAGAAGTCCAAAGAACCCTACCAATGCGACCAGCATTTTAGTGGTGTCGGTAAAATACATCCAGTTGAAAACGTGGCCAACGCCTTTCTTAAAAATGTTACCTATCAGCAAACCGCCAAAAAAATAATTTAATGCATGCAAAGTAAGCCACATGAAAAAGGTCTTTATCCGGGCAGGTTCTTCTACAAGAGAATAAAAGGCAATTAAAGAAATAAGTCCGACCAGAAGAATTAACATGGGGCCGGCACTGAAAATCAGCTTCACGGCATCGTGCGTCCATTCATAAGGTTCTACATGATAATAAATAATGTTCCAGTCGAAGCTTACTTCATAACCAAACGAACCACTGGTAAGTATATTGGCAAAATGATTGACATAAAAAACAAAAAGGAAGGCCAACACATACGAAGCCGTTGAGTTAATGGCAATAATCCAGAAATTTTTTTTTGTTTCTGTATTTGTAGGCTTCATCTGGATTTAATAGTTCCGGGCAGGTTGGCACTGCCCGGAATGAAATTTTTTAGGCAGTTTGTTCTTTAAAAACATGGGCGTATTCATTGTTCTCTAATTTGGCTTTCACCACCTCAAATGCCTTAATGGTATATTCGACATCTTCAAGCGTGTGGTTGGCTGTTGGAATAAGCCGAAGCAGGATCATGCCCTTGGGAATGACCGGATAAGCCACAATCGAACAGAAAATATTAAAGTTTTCGCGCAGGTCATAGGTAATTTGAGTGGCTTCGGGAACGCCACCGTTCAGTATCACCGGAGTTACCGGGGAGTTGGCATTACCTAAATTAAAGCCCCTTGCCCGAAGTCCTGATTGCAGGGCATTTACAATTTTCCAGAGATTTTCACGGTGTTCCGGTTGGGTGCGCAACATTTCTAAACGTTTCATGGCACCAATAACCATGGGCATTGGAAGCGATTTGGCAAAAATCTGCGAGCGCATGTTATACATCAGGAATTTGATAACTTCTTTTTTACCGGCCACAAAACCACCAATGCCGGCCATTGCTTTTGCAAAGGTGCCAAAATACAGGTCAACCTGATCCTGAATACCAAAATATTCGTCGGTTCCTGCACCTGTTGGCCCCATGGTTCCAAAACCGTGTGCATCGTCGATAAACAACCTAAAGTTGAATTTTTTCTTTAGAGCAACAATCTCGTCCAGTTTTCCTAAATCGCCTGCCATTCCGTAAACACCTTCCGTTATCACCAGGATGCCACCTCCTGTTTGTTCAACAATTTTGGTAGCCCTCTCCAGTTCCTTGGCCAGGTTCTCCATGTTGTTGTGCGGATACACGAAGCGCTTTCCGAAATGCAAACGCATCCCGTCAATGATACAGGCATGGGCTTCAGAATCATATACAATCACATCTTTTCTATCAACAATCGCGTTGATAATGGATATCATTCCCTGGTAACCGTAGTTGAGCAAATAGGCAGCTTCACGACCCACGAATTCAGCCAGTTGCCTTTCCAGTTCTTCATGGTATTTCGTTTGCCCCGACATCATCCGGGCTCCCATGGGATAAGCTAAACCCCATTCTTTGGCAGCATCGGCATCGGCCTTGCGAACCTCCGGGTGATTGGCTAAACCAAGATAATTATTTAAACTCCAAACCAGTCGCTCTTTTCCCATAAACTGCATCTTGTTGCAAATCTCACCTTCCAGTTTCGGAAACATGAAGTAACCTTCCGATTGTGTTGCATATTGACCCAAAGGGCCCATGTTTGAAACGCATTTGTCAAAAACATCCATATTTTGATACTTTAAAGTTAAGGTGCAAAAGTATGGATTTCCTTTCACAGGACAAGATGTTTCGCCTAATTCATTCCAAATGCAATTGACAGAGACTTTTTTTGAGGGAGGATTTGTCTTTTTATTGAATTTTAACAATGACACCCAACCTTCTCAGGTTGGTTTCTTTGCATCTTTGCAAAAGTGAGTGTTTTATCGCATGAATAAATATCTTTTCTGTGGTATACCACACACGGTAAAAAATCGTTTTGTACTTCAATTATTTATGTTAATTTTGCGCCATGTTAAAAAGGAATGGTTTATACTCTTTACTTATTGTAATTCTGTTTGTTATATCCGCCTGTAATGGGCCACAAAAGGTACTTAAAAGCGGTAACAACGAATTGAAGTACGAAACAGGAGTTGATTTATACGAAAAGGGCGACTATAATAAAGCACTTCAGTTTTTTGATATTCTCAGGGCGGTATACCGTGGAACCGAAAAAGGGGAGAAGCTGACCTATTATTCTGCCAACTGTTATTTTCAAATGCGTGACTATCAAATTGCCAGCTACTATTACGAACAATACGTTCAAATGTATCCAAGAGGCGAGCATGCAGAAGAATCAGCTTATTTAACGGCCTACTGCAGCTATCTCGAATCACCCAGGAGCACCCTCGATCAAACCAGTACATTTCAGGCTTTACGCCAGTTACAGTCGTTTATCGACATGTACCCTAAAAGCCCAAAAGCAACGGAAGCCACCAAACTGATGGACGATTTGCGCTATAAGCTTGAAATAAAGAGTTATCACATTGCAGTATTGTACTTTAAAATGGAGGATTTTCAGGCAGCCATTACTTCATTCGAAAATCTAATGGAGAATTATCCAGATACCGAATTTAAAGAGGAAGTCCTGTTCTCCATCACAGAAGCATATTATTCTTATGCCGAAAAGAGTATTATCACAAAAAAAGGAGAGCGGTACGAAAAAACAGTAGAAGCTTTCAACAACTTGAAATACATGTACCCCGATAGCAAATTTTTAACCATAGCACAGACTTACAATGACAATGCAATGAAGCATCTAAGTAATTAATAATCAAATAATATGGATTACAAAAAAGTAAAAACAGAAACTTCTGCCGTTACTCGTCAAAAAGACAAATTTTACGAACAAACCGGAAATATCTACGAAACAGTCGTCATTTTGGCAAAACGTGCCAACCAGATCGGCTCCGATATCAAAGTTGAACTGGATCAGAAAATTTCAGAATTTGCTCCCCCCAGCGACAACCTGGAGGAAGTTTTTGAAAACAGGGAACAAATTGAAATCGCCCGTTTTTATGAAGGCCTCCCAAAACCAACACTGCTTGCCGTTAACGAATTTCTTAATGAGGAAATTTACTTTAGAAATCCCCACAAGGAAATGACAAAGTAGTTTTTGAATGTTAAAGGGAAAAAAAATATTAATCGGTATAACGGGAAGCATTGCTGCCTATAAAATTCCTTTTATTATTCGCCTGCTTAAAAAGGCTGGTGCTGAGGTGCAGGTGATCATGACGCCGATGGCCTGTGATTTCATCACTCCCTTAACATTATCTACTTTATCGGAACGCCCCGTTTTAGTTGATTTTTATGACAAAAGTGATGGTAGCTGGCACAGCCATGTTGATCTTGGATTATGGGCAGATTTGTACCTCCTGGCTCCGGTTACGGCCAACACCATGGCCAAAATGGTTTCCGGAATAGCCGATAACTTATTGTTGACCACTGTTTTGTCGGCCAGATGTCCTTTGTTTTTTGCACCGGCTATGGATTTAGACATGTACCAGCATCCTTCCACCCAGGACAACGTTAAACGGTTAATGAAGTTTGGCTACCAACTGATTGAACCCACAAAAGGTGAGTTGGCCAGTGGCCTTCATGGATTTGGCCGACTTGAAGAACCTGAGGTCATATTCCAAAAGATAGTTACCTATTTAAGTAATAATAAGCCATTAGCCGGAAAGAAATGTCTCGTAACAGCAGGTCCTACCTATGAACCCATTGATCCCGTGAGGTTTATTGGAAATTTTAGTTCCGGCCTCATGGGTATTGAAGTAGCCAATTCATTAGCCGCTTTGGGCGCGCAGGTGCAGCTTGTCCTGGGCCCTTCTTCCATTGAAGTGTCTCATTCAAACATTGAAGTTACAAAAGTAACTACTTCAGAACAAATGCTTTCTGCCTGTTTGAAATATTTTAGTTCTTCTTTTATAACAGTCATGGCAGCTGCTGTAGCAGATTTTAAACCCACCATTGTAGCCGATAAGAAAATTAAAAAATCAGGCAAGTTAAGTACTCTTGAGCTTGAGCCTACTTCGGATATTCTGGCAATTTTAGGAAAAACCAAACGCGATAACCAATTTTTAATCGGATTCGCATTAGAAACCAACCAGGAAGTAGCCCATGCCAGAGAAAAACTCATAGCCAAAAACCTGGACATGATCGTCTTGAATTCATTAAATGATACTGGCGCGGGTTTTGGTTATTCCACCAACAAAATTACACTCCTTAAACCGGCAGGTGAAATACTTAGCTTTCCATTGAAATCGAAAAAGGAAGTTGCCATGGATATTGTGAATGCCATCCTCTCCCTAAAATCACAACCAAAATGATAAGAAAAGGATTTGTCACGTTTTTTTTCATCCTGATTGCTCATCTGAGTTATAGTCAGGAGTTTCTGGGCAATATCCAGGTTCAATCACAGAAAATACAGGGAATCGACCCCACGGTTTTTACCACCATGAAAACCTCCATGTTCGAATTCATGAACAACCAAAGTTGGTCCGATTATCGTTTTAAGATTGAAGAACGCGTCGAGTTCGCGATGGTATTCACTATCAATGAGGTGATTGGAGGTGACGATTTTAAAGGCACGCTTAACCTGGTGCTTAAACGGCCTGTTTATGGAACCGATTACAACTCAGATGTCATCAACATAATCGACAATGATATCCATTTTAGGTATGTTCCTTATCAATCAATGGAGTTTGTTGATGGAACTTATTCCAATAACCTGTCCTCCATTCTGGCATTTTATGCGTATATCATGATGGGGCTTGATTTTGATACCTTCAGCTTGCTCGGGGGAACAGCCTATTACGAAAAAGCCATGGCCGTTGCCACCGCTGCCCAAAGTTCCAATGAACGTGGATGGCAGGGTTTTGAAGGACCGAAGAACAGATATTCACTCGTCGAGAACCTCCTGAATCCGTCTTATGAAGACTTAAGGAAATTCCTTTATGAGTACCACCTGAAAGGACTTGATGAGATGGCAAAAAGTGTGGACGGAGGACGAACCTCCATTGGGAAAACGCTTAAGTATTATCAGAATGTTTACAATAAACGACCTGGTTTGTATTTACTTCAGGTGTTGCTTGAATCAAAAAGAGACGAAATCATTAATATTTATAAAGAAGCCTCTCCCGCCGAAAAAATAAGCATGATCAATATGATGAAAGAGATTGACCCGGCCAATGGTACCCGCTACGAAATGGTCAACGAAAAGTAACTTCACCCTCGCAATCATCTATTTTATTGTCCATTAGTTTGTATTAAGCATCTGAACCGAACGTTAAGAATTTGCAATATTGGCGAATTCAAGTAGGTCAATTGATAAAATAATTACCTTTGCTCTCTGGCAACAGGAAATAATCTTAAAACGGTTCGGGAACTACATATGATAATTCGAAAAGTATTGATTTGATTTTATCTATGGAAAATCGATTACATGATATTCCGGATAATCCATCCACAGCCAAGTGTGAAAATCTGAACACTTTGGTTATGGAAGGTGCCCGGTTATTACAAGTACCTTTCATGGCGTATCTAATCGCTGAATCAAATCAAGGATTACAGATTGAAGTCACCACGGAATTGATTGAGGAAAATCATAAAATAGCTATACCTGCTTTTTTATTGGAATATCTTCATGGGCAATCAATTGAACCATTACAAGTTTCAGCTTCAGCCATAACACAATTTGACACTCCTGATTCGTTCATTCAATACTTTAAGTTGGTTTCATTTGTTGCAGTTCGGGTAGGTCATTTAGATCATACGATCGGGCTTCTCGTTATGGGTGATCATCAGTCAAGAGTTTTCGATCAGAGAGAACTCGATTCGTTATCTGCTTTGAGTGCTGTTGTGGGTAGTATTTCAACAAGTATTTCCAGAGAAAGTGAGTTAATAAGTACTCTTGGCAAATATAAGTCGGTATTCGACCATGCCAGTAATGGGGTTTTATTACTTATGGATAATGTAATTGTTGATGTTAATCCCAGAGCTTGTGAAATGTTTGGGATGCCTTGTGATGTTATTATAGGTTCCAATTCGGATGATTTGTCTCCCGATGATTTCATGGTTAATGGCGTGGTTCAACATTCAGATGTTACAGGTTATACCCAAAAAGCAGTTCAGGGACTACCTCAGCATTTTGAATGGGTACATCAGAAAAAGGATGGCACCTTATTTACTGCAGAGATTACTCTTACGCGCATAGAGGGCCATAACGAATTTAACCTGCTGGCAATAGTGCGCGATATAAGTTTGCAAAAAGCTTATGAAAATCAGTTAATTCAGGCCAAGGAAGAGGCCCGTGAAGCCAATCGCCTGAAATCTTCCTCTCTTGCCTCCATGTCGCACGAAATAAGAACTCCATTAAATTCAATTATCGGCTTTTCTGATTTACTTCTTGATCCGGATGCTACAGATGAGGATAGAGAAACCTTCACCAAACTGATCCTGGTAGCTGGAAAGTCACTTTTACAACTTGTGGCAGATATTATTGATATCTCAAAAATTGAAGCTGGTCAAGTCACGATCCATGAAGAAGAATTTCGTCTCAACGCGTTTTTGAAGGAAATTTATGAGGTTTTTATTCATGATCATATTCAGAACCGGGAAAACAACTTTGAATTGCGGTTAGTGAAAGCTTCATCAGATGAAATCACCATCAAAACCGATCAATTAAGACTTCGTCAGATTTTTAACAATTTAATTACCAATGCCCTAAAGTTTATTGACAAGGGTTTTGTGGAATTTGGCTATTCCGCTGTCTTGCCAGGAAGCGTTTTGTTCTATGTTAAGGATACAGGTGTGGGTATTGCTAAAGACAAGCAACATGAAATATTTTTGCAATACGGGCAAGACTCGAGTACCTTTCAGCGTAACAGGGAAGGAACCGGTTTGGGGCTTGCTATCAGTAAATCGTTTGTCGAACTTTTAGGAGGGAAATTATGGCTTGATTCTGAAAGAGGCTCAGGCTCAACCTTCTACTTCACTATCCCCATTACATCAGAAAACACTAACACGCCTTTAGTTCAAAATAAGCAAGAACTCTTTAAAATTGACCTCAAGGGAAAAAAAGTACTGATTGTGGATGATATCCAGGAAAATTGTGTGCTCCTTAAAGGCCTTTTTCAACGAACCGATGCAGAAATATTTGTTGCAAACAATGGTCTTGTGGCGATGGAAACAGCACGAAAAAACGGTCCTTTCGATTTAGCACTGGTAGATGTCCGCATGCCCGAAATGGATGGGTATGATACCACCCGGTTGCTTCGCGAAGAGTTTCCTTCCATGATCATCGTGAACCTGACAGCTTACCCAAATGATGCCGGGCAATTAAAGTGCATGGCATTGGGAAGCAACGAATATTTGAATAAACCTTTGTCAATACAGGAACTTCTTCGGTTGCTTCAACGATATTTCAATTAATTCTACTATCTTTATTCTTACATTAATCTACGGCTGCATTTAAGTGCAGCAGGAAAATGAGAGTTGAAGCAAAAAAAATATTGGTTAAGTATTGGGGGTATCCTGATTTTCGACCCATGCAGGAGGATATTATCATGTCGGTAGCCGAAGGACATGATACCCTGGCTTTGTTACCTACCGGTGGGGGTAAATCCATCTGTTTTCAGGTACCTGCCCTCATGGTTCCAGGAACCTGCATTGTTGTCACCCCTTTAATAGCATTGATGAAAGACCAGGTGGATAACTTGAAAAAGGTAGGCATAAAAGCCGCTGCCATCTTTACTGGAATGCACAGCTCCGAAATTGAATCGGTTTATTCAAACGTGGTGGCCGGTACCTACAAATTTTTATATGTATCTCCCGAACGACTCGACACGGAGATTTTTAAACAAGTTATTTCTAGGGTAAAAGTCAATCTACTTACCGTAGACGAAGCCCATTGCGTGTCGCAATGGGGATACGATTTCAGACCACCTTACCTGCGTATTGCAGAAATAAGGCCCTATATTCCTGATGTGCCGGTTTTGGCATTAACAGCCACAGCCACACCGGAGGTGGTTGCAGATATTATGAGTAAACTGGAATTTAGGCGAAACAGGGCATTTCGTTCCACCTTCGAACGTACCAACCTGGCCTATCATGTAGCCAAAGAATATGATAAGCCGGCTTTTCTAATGAGCTTTTTTGCCGATACCAAAGGTTCTGGAATCGTATATGTCCGCAATAGAAAAAAAACCAGGGAATTGGCCGAAATCCTCACGAAAAAAGGAGTGAGTGCTACTTTCTACCACGCAGGTCTGGATGCGCATACCCGGGATGAAAGACAAAAACAATGGAGTACAGGTCAGGTAAAAGTGATGGTTTCAACAAATGCCTTTGGGATGGGAATAGACAAAGCGGATGTCAGGAAAGTAATTCATTACGACTTGCCCGATTGTATAGAGTCGTATTTTCAGGAAGCAGGTAGGGCCGGCCGCGACCAAAAACCTTCTCAGGCAGTTTTACTTTATACCCACCACGATATAATAAATGCCAAAGAACTACTAAAAACCTCTTATCCACCCATCGATGAAATTAGAATTATTTACAACGCGCTGGGCAATTACTTGCAGCTTGCCGAAGGGAGTGGCAAAGATATAAGCTTTGATTTTAAGATCAGTGATTTCGCAAATAACTACAATTTCAATTTGTTACAGGTTTATAGTGCCATAAAAATATTGGAACGCGAAGGATACCTGATGTATGTTGAGTCGGCCGGACAGTTTTCAAAACTATTTGTACCACTTTCAAAAGAAGATTTGTATCGGTTCATGGTGGAAAACCCGAGAAGTGAACGCATCATAAAAGAAATCATGCGCTCCTATTCGGGGATATTTACCGACTATATCAATATCAACGAAAGTATGCTGGCCAAACGTGCGGAAATGGCCAGAGAGGAAGTTGTGAAACAATTGAGTTACCTCCATAAGTTGAAAGTAATTACTTACATTCCCATCACTACCATGCCACAGTTGGTTTTTTCTTCAGGCAGGATGAATGCCAAATACATACAGCTTTCTGATCAAAATTACCGGTTTCTGAAAGAAGCCGCCGAAAAACGGCTTGAAGCCCTGCTGCACTTTATTACCGACAACCTGAAATGCAGGAGCCAACAATTGTTGGCTTATTTTGGTGAACAAAAGAGCCAACGCTGTGGTATCTGTGATGTGTGCCTGTCAAAAAACAAATCGAACTTAAACGAAATGGAGTTTGAGCAATTGGTCGGCTCGATAAATGAAATGTTGATCTCAAAACCCCGATATCTGAACGATGTGATACAAAACCTCTCACAGTATACCGAAGACCAAATTATTGATGTAATTCGGTGGCTGATGGATCATGGTAAAGTGATCAGAGGCAAGGATGAGATGTTGGGCTGGCACAATCAATTGAACATTGCTTTTGAATAATTAATTAACTTTGAACCTACATTTGATGTTGACGTTTATATTCTACACCATGTCACTATAAATAATTGAATCATGGATAAAACACTTAAGTTATTGATTTTGTTAGTGATATTGCCATTTATAACACTGGCACAGTCGTCAAAGCGGCAATATGTCGGTCTTTCAATCGGGCCCTCCATACCTCTGTCCGATTTCGCAAGGAAGGACTTGAACGATTCAACTTCAGGATTTGCCAAAACAGGAGTGGCATTAAATTTTACCTATGCCTATCGGTTTTCTCATAATTTCGGAATGCAGTTGGTGGTTAATTACAGCGGTAATAAGTTGGACAATGTCGCCTATGCTGATGGACTGATGAAGGCTCATCCCGGTTATGGGGTTACCGTTGAGAGTACTCAAAACTGGAGTAGCGGTGGTGCGTTTGGAGGACCTTATTTCAGATTTCCTATCGGAGATGCCTTCTCGATCGACGTGAGGGGATTGATAGGATACTTTGGCAGCAATTCTCCAAAAGCAACCATTTATACTGCCAATATTAACAACACTTCTGATAAGGGCACCTATTACCGTGAAAGCAGTCGTTCAACCGGATTTGGGTACCTTTTGGGAGCCGGTTTTAAATATCGTTTAAGTCATTATTATATAACGGCATTTGCTGACTACATTGGATCAGAACTTTATTTTAAAGAGGTTATCGGTTGGAATTGGGATAATGAACCCTACGCCACCTCATTTGCTCAAAAGATTAACTATCTGTCTTTGACCTTAGGTCTTGCCTATATCCTTTGATTTTGATTCAGCGTGTTATACAGGAATCCTATTATTGCAACGAAGATGTTGTGTTTCTCGCGAAAGATTTATTGGGAAAATTAATCACCCTAAAGAATGCTGATGGGTTTGTTTCGGCGATTATTACGGAAACGGAAGCCTACGCGGGAGTTACTGATAAAGCCTCTCATGCTTACGGTGGCAGACGAACTCCGCGCAACGAGGTCATGTATGGCTCTGGTGGGATGGCTTATGTGTTTTTGTGCTATGGCATACATTATTTATTTAATGTGGTTACCGGCCCTAAAAACACTCCCCATGCAGTGCTGATAAGAGGGGTCATTCCCCTTGAAGGGATTGACCTGATGTTGGCTCGAAGGAAGCTAAACTCAATTGACAACCGAGGATTTAATGGTCCCGGAAAAGTAACCTCAGCGCTTGGGATCAATTTAAGTCATAATGGTGCATCATTAACCGGATCAGCCATTCAGATTAAAGAAATTGGAGTGGCAGTTACTACCAGTCAAATAAAGGTAAGCAAACGTATTGGCGTGAATTATGCGGAGGAAGACGCCTTGCTACCATACCGGTTTGAGTTGTTGGACAAAATGATTGTAAAAAAAAACGTCCTGTTATAATTAACAGGACGTTTTTTTTCTAGATGTAAAGTTGTTATTTTACAACTTTTGATAGATCGGCACCTGCTTTAAACTTAACCACTTTTTTGGCAGCGATATTAATTTCTTTGCCAGTTTGTGGATTACGTCCTTTGCGGGCAGCTCTTGTAGAAACGGAAAACGATCCGAAACCAACTAAAGCAACACGGTCACCAGTTTTTAGAGCATCACCTGTTGAGGTAACGAAAGCATCGAGTGCTTTTTTTGCATCACTTTTACTGATGCCAGCTCCGGCGGCCATTGCATCGATTAATTCAGCTTTGTTCATCGTGAATAGAATTTTTAATTAACACTTAGGGTATTTATCTTAACAAATGTAGTGTTTATCTGATTAAAATCAAGCAATAGCGCACATTTTAATAGTTTTTGTTGATAAATGCGTCATTTTGTTAATAAAACCGCCATAAATAGGGTTGTTTTTATGCAAAATCCTTTACCAGGCCGTTGAATTTTGCTCATTTTGTGGTGCCGACAGAAAATTTTATCTGAGATAACCTGGAGAAAAATGACCAATTCCTCTCAGAAATTCGTCCGCATGAAGGCGTTTTTTGCCCGATTGCTGTAGTTCTTCAATGCTGATAAATCCATCTTGAACAGCTACCCATATCTTTTTATTGTCCGGCGTTTTTATCGTTCCGGGGGAAAGATCATGTTCCGCCGGCATGAATTCTGTCTTAAAAATCTTTATTGAAACTTCGTCGCCATTGTTTTTATGTAAAATTGAGATGGCGGCAGGGTAGGGGCTTAATCCCCTTACGAAGTTATCAATTCTCTGTCCTGACAACTGCCAGTTAATGAAGCAGTCTTGTTTAAAGATTTTTGGGGCTTTTTTAAGTTCGTAATTGGATGCCACAACTTCGGATTGTGAGATGGGGTTAATTTGGTCATGAAGAATCGAATCGGTGGTTTTTATGATGAGGTTTGAGCCCAATTCCATGAGTCTGTCGTGTAATGTGCCGGCATCATCATCCGGGCCGATTTGAATCGATTCCTGATAAAGAATTTTTCCCGTGTCGATATCCTTGTCCAGTAAAAAAGTGGTTACCCCTGTAATTGTTTCACCATTGATCAGCGCATGATTTATGGGTGCTGCACCCCGATATTGTGGTAATAAGCTCGCGTGTAAATTAAATGTTCCCAATGGGGGCATTTCCCAAACCTGGGGGGGCAGCATCCTAAAAGCGACTACAATCTGTAAATCAGCTTTCAAGGCCTTTAACTCGTCAATAAAAGCAGGGTCTTTAAGGTTTTCAGGTTGAAGAATGGATAAACCCAGCTCCATTGCACACGACTTGACAGCCGAGTGTGTTATCGTTTTACCACGCCCCGCCGGACGGTCTGGTGCGGTAATCACCCCAACAACATGATATCCATTGTTGACTAATGCCATTAAGGATGGAACAGCGAAGGGTGGTGTTCCCATAAAAACGATTCTGGCTTCACTTTTATTCATTCCGGTAAAAATAAAAAAAAACCCGGCATTAAGGCCGGGTTTCATCCTGTGAAAACAGGTTTATTTATTTTCTTTTGAAGTGGTGGCCCGGGCTATGTACTTATCTATGCTGGCGGCTTCTTTGCTTTTAACAAAATCGGCTTTTATCCGCTGGTAAGTACTGATGGCTTCATCATATTTACCCATCAGCTCATATACATTTCCGGCTTTCATTAAAAACAAGGGAGCAGTGAACCCATTGGCATCCTGGTTGGCGGCTTCAAGATAAAAAGCCACCGCTTTTTTCTGGTCACCAAGTTCCAGATGTGCATCACCTATCGCACCGGTAGCCATGGGACCAATAAGATGATCGTCACCTTTGAATTCATCAAGATAATCAATGGCCTGGTTAAAATCTTTTTTCTTTAAAAAGCAAATCCCTGCATAATAATTAGCTAAGTTCCCGGGTTTTGTGGAGCCGTATTCATCTGCGATGTCTAGAAAACCAAGGTTATTTCCATCCCCATAAAGCGCTTTTTCAAGCGAATCCTGCTCAAAATATCGCTGAGCAGCAAACATTTGCTTCGAAGCCTCCATGCTTTTTGGGGCTATATAGTATCTGTTGTATGCAAAATATCCAATAATGCCAATTACTATAATAAGCACAACAACCGAAATATTCTTTTGGTTGCTAAATATAAACTGTTCTGTTCTGGTCAGGGTTTCTTCAATGTTCTCAAGGCGTTGATCGCCTTTTTCATCCTGATTCTTTTTATCGGCCATAGTCTTTTCAATTTGAGGATGCAAAAATATATCTTTATTCCCAATAATAAAAACCATCCGATAATTATTAATTTTGCTTTTTCCACCGGGTTATTAACAGTTCCCTACTATTAATTATTGGATATAGTTCTTGAAATGAAGTATTTACCTTGGATTTGGATAGTGTTTCTTCTATTATCGGCTGCCGGTACTTGCCGGGGAGGTTGGGTAATTTCTGAAACCAATAGAGATAACTATGGAAATAAATCTTCTCAAAGCACATTTATTCAACAAAACCAAATCCGTTTCGAAAATGCTTCGACCATCACCATTTTTAATTTAAACGATAGTACGCTCACCATTGTCTTCCCCACATTGCGGGCGTATTGGCATGGAGTTCCTGCGGAATTGATAACAGGTATGTTCGATGCTTTCGAGGTTCAGTTACAAACGCTAATTGTTGAGCTTCCATATGATCAACAACCTGTTTATCAACAAATGTACGATAGCCTGAAAGTCCGGATGCGGCATCAGGACACATCCACAGTTACCAATAGAATGACCCTCGAGAGAATCGATAGTGCAATGAAAATCAATCAGTTCAAAGTTGATGGGTACCGCATTGTGATGGATCGTGTTACGAAAGAGGAGTTTTGGATGACGCGGGACGTGAACCCTTATACCGAAGTCGATATTCATCTGTTTATTGAAATGAATAATAGGATAAACCCCTATTCGCGCAAGGGAACTACCTTAAATTCGTTGGAATACATTAATTTATTAAGCAACGGGCTGATCGTAAAATCCAAAAAGTTTGGACAGAACGGCCATTTTATCGAAACCGAGGTTGAAAACGTAAAGCAAACACCCATTCCAATCGATTTCTTTTATCCTCCTGTTAATTACCGCAAAGTAAGTTTGGTAGACGTATTTAACCTTCCAACCATTGAAGCCGATGATTATCCTAAAAAGTAGTCTGAATTTCCAACCTGACACCAGACGATCGTTAAATAGAAAGGGAAGATTATTTTACATTAAAATCGAGTAATTTTTGATCTTCGATGTACGCTTCAAAGTGATCGCCAATTTTAGTTGGCCCCACACCGGCAGGGGTTCCGGTAAAAATAAAATCCCCGATGCGCAAGGTAACGAATCTGGAAACGTAAGCAATCAGTTGGTTAAAATTGAATAACATTTCCCGGGTGGTGCCAGTTTGTTTGCGTTCGTGATTGATGTCGAGCCAAAAATGGATGTTTTCGGGATCGGGCAACGTGTCAAGTTTAATAAATGTACCAACGGGTGCCGATTGATCAAACGATTTGGCGATTTCCCATGGGAGGCCTTTTGCTTTGCAATTGTTTTGCAGGTCACGTGCCGTAAAATCGATTCCAACAGATATTTCATTGTAATAGCGACGTGCAAAATCCTGCTCAATGTGCCTTCCGTTTTTACTGATTTTAATTACAATCTCGGTTTCGTAATGTAAGTCCCTGGTAAAAGATGGGTAAAAAAAAGGATTGTTTTTCAACAACATGGCAGTATCCGGCTTCATGAAAAATACCGGTGACTCAGGTATCGCATTGCTCAGCTCCTGGGCATGTGCTGCGTAATTTCTGCCAATACAAATAATTTTCATGGGATATAATTCTATTGTAATTTCATTTTTAGTTTGATGTTGGTAAGCAGATTCTTGGTAAACAACGGGAAATCGGAATTCATTACCCAATTATAGTAAGAAGGCTCAACTTTTAATACTTCTTCCACCTTTTTGCCTTTGTGCTTTCCAAAGTTGATCACCTCTTCATCATTTTCATTAAAAATGATTTGTCCGATGAGGTCAGCATTGCGGTGGTGGCTCGAAAATTCATGAAGGGCGTCCATGTCGTTTTTTACCGGGATTGAAGCTGTGCCCTTTTTATCGGTAAAAGTTGTGTTTTCGTATTTGTCGAGTTGGGCTTTGAGTATTTCGTAGGTTGCCATCGCATCGGCTTCTGCCCCGTGTGCATCCTGTAATTCTTTTTGTAAGTAAAACCTGTAGGCTGCTGACAGGGTACGTTGTTCCATTTTCATGAAGATGTTTTGAACATCGATTAGCCGCCGTTTCTTTATATCAAAATCGATATCAGCTCGTAGAAATTCTTCAACCAACATGGGGACATCGAATTTAATGGCGTTGTAACCTGCCAGGTCACAGTTGTGGAGAAACTTGCTGATTTCCTTAGCTACTTGCTTAAAAGTGGGTTTGTCCTTGAGGCTATCATTGCTGTAACCATGAATTTGCTCTGCCTCCTCACTGATGGGATAATCGGGATTGATAAGCCAGGTATTGCTTTCTTTGGTTCCGTTTGGGTTTACTTTAAGGATATACAATTCAACAATGCGGTCCTTTATGATGCTGAGTCCTGTGGCTTCGATATCAAAAAAAGCAAGTGGTTTCTTCAGGTTTAATTCCATGGTAATAGTTCTAAATAAAACCGGGGAGGTTAGACTCCCCGGTTTCAATGATATTTATATCTGAGTTTCAGGATCGAAGCCTTCTAAAAGTTCTTTCATTCTTTTTAGATACTTACCACCCAAGGCGCCATCTACTATCCGGTGGTCGTAGGCCAGTGATAAGATCATGATGTGACGGATTCCAATCAGGTCACCTTCCGGAGTTTCTATTACGCTGGGCTGCTTTCTTATGGCGCCAAGTCCAAGAATGGCTACCTGTGGTTGGTTTATGATGGGTGTTCCTGTGAGGCTGTCGAACGAACCAAAGTTGGTGATGGTGAAAGTGCCCCCTTGAATTTCATCAGGAAGCAATTTGTTGATCCTGGCACGGTTGGCAAGGTCGTTCACAGTTTTAACTACACCAAGCAGGTTTTTCTGGTCGGCGTTTCTGATGACCGGGACGATCAGGTTTCCACTTGGTAAAGCGGTGGCCATACCAATGTTAATATTTTTACGGTAAATGATATGGTAGCCATCCAGAGAGACATTGATTTGAGGGAATTCCCTAAGAGCCTGGGCCGCAGCATGAATAAAAATAGGAGTGAAGGTGATTTTTTCTCCCTCACGTTTGGAGAAGTTGTCTTTTACCCTGTTTCTCCAATTAACGATGTGGGTTACATCTGCATCAATAAACGATGTGACATGTGGCGATACCTGTTTTGACATCACCATGTGATCTGCAATCAGCTTGCGCATGCGGTCCATTTCAACCACCTGATCGCCTTCACCGGAAGTCACCACAGGGGCTGATTTTGCAACAGAGGCTGGCTTGGCAGGTGTGCTGGCCTGAATTTGAGCACCACCAGCTTTCTGCTGATCGAGATATGCCACAACATCTGATTTGGTAACCCGGTTATCACGGCCTGAGCCTGTGATCTTTTCAAGTTCGGACAGGCTGATGTTTTCAGTTTTTGCCATGCTCTTCACCAGGGGAGAATAAAACCGCTCACTTTTAGAGAAGTCAGCGATGTTCTCCTGATCGGTGGTGATTTTTTCTGGTGATTCTTCTTTTTGTTCCTCTACAGGGATTTCGTTTTCGGGTTTAACAGCTTTATCTGTTTTAACACCTTCGTCGGCAGGTTTTACGCCCTCTTCACCGTCCATTTCAATCCACGCGATAACCGTGCCTACCGGTACCACATCCCCTTCGTTGAAGAGGGTTTTTACCAGCTTTCCTTCCACAGGACTGGGTATTTCGCTGTCCACTTTATCGGTGGCTATTTCTACCAGCGAGTCATCCTCTTCAACGGATTCTCCCACATTTTTCACCCAACGTGTTATGGTTGCTTCTATGATGCTTTCGCCCAACTTGGGCATGATGATTTCAAATTTTGCCATGGTCAATTTTCAACTTTATTAAAATGCTTAAAATCAGTATTTTTGCAAGTGTAAATGATTGATCCCAATCGTCTGCAAAATTAGCGATTAATTTAAAATAGCGGACTGGTATGGTGAATTTATTTATACTTATTATAATTAAGGTGATCAGTATGTTTCAATTGGTAAAGAAAATGGTTCGGATGGATGCAAAAGTCATTAAATGTATAACCTGATCATAATCGGGATTCTTCTTGTTGATTAAAACACCAATTGCGGCTATTGTCGCCAGTCCGGCATTCCTTTTAATTATTAAATGTGTATTACCTGCCCAAAACTTTAAGCATTTTGAAATGGCTGTACAAAGCAATGAAAAAGTTGCGTTGAACATGATAAGGCAGTTCGTATTTTTGGGTCGCTGATTTAACCAAATTTGATATGTTCTTGTAGTGAACATGGCTGATGTTTGGAAACAAATGGTGCTCTACCTGGAAATTTAATCCACCGATCATCCACGAGAAAATCCTGCTTTTTGGCGCATAATTAGAAGTAGTCATCAACTGATGTATGGCCCAGTTGTTCTCCAAATTCCCGTTTTCGTCGGGCAGGGGATAGGCCGAAGTAGGCATAACATGGGCGGTTTGAAAAATGGCGCTGAGGACCAGTCCGCTAACAAAATGCATCGCGAAGAAAAAGGTCACGGTCCAATACCACGAAACGGGCAGAATGATCAATGGAATAATCAGAAAAATGAGGTAATATAACGTCTTTGTCAGAATCAGATCAACAAGCAATTGATTGTATTTATGCCCATCGTTTAACTTTACCTCCATTTTCCGATATCTGGAAAGCTGGTTGAAATCCTTTAGGGTGGCCCACGACAGCGTCATGAGACAATAGAAAAACCAGGCGTACCATTGTTGAAAGCGATGAATTTTAAAAAGGGGACCATGAGGTGAAAAACGAAGCACTCCTGCGGGATTGATATCTTCATCTTGTCCATCGACATTGGTAAAGCCATGATGCAGGATATTGTGCTGTTGTCGCCAATTGGGAGGGAATCCGCCAAGTAAGTACAACGATTTACTTAAAAAACGGTTAATCTGTTGACTTTTTGAGAAAGTACGGTGGTTGGCATCGTGCATGAGCACCATGCCTACTCCCGACATGCCTATCCCCATGACAATCCAACAAAGTAAGATACCTGGTAATGAAGAAACTATCCCTGTTAACATCAGGGCATAAGGCATGAAATAGAGTAAAATCATAAAAATGGATTTCATTACCAAAGTGGAATTACCATATTTTGAAATGTTGTTCGTTTCGAAGTATTCTTTTACCTGGTGCCTTAATTCGTTGATGAAATCAGGTTTGTTTTTGTTGGGGTATTTTAGTTGATGTGTTGACATTGAAGGGCTGAATAATAGAAATGAGTAGTACAACTTAGTTACAGTGGTTGGTAAAGATAGACAATGCCTGTCTGTCAACAGGATTTTTTATATATTTTTATAAATATAGCAGTGTTTGAATTTATAAAAAACTTCCTTTATGTTTAGTAAAAAATTAATGATCTGATTCCCACTAAATAGGTTTACCTGCGAAACTTGAGCAAGTTTATATTCGGTTTATTTTGAATCAGAAGCTTTCCTGGTGTAATCCGTTTTAATAATCGTTTGAATACCAATTGTATAAGAGGTTGGTTTGATACCGAAACGCGTTTCAAATTTGCTGCTGTCGAAAACATAGTTGCGGTCGTACTGATAGATCATTTCCACCATTTCTTTCATGACAGGGATGAATAAACCCAAAATCCAAACCAGGAATTTTGGGGCCACCTGAACCTTTGGCTTTACACCCATTTCCCCGGCGATGGCCATAATCCATTCTTTTCCTGTCATCGGGTTTGTATCAGTAGGCAGATGCCAAACCTGGTTGTAGGCATCTTCTGAATTTCCTAAAAGGGCGGTGGCTTTTCCTGCGTCAGGAGCATAAGTAAAAGAATGTTTGTAGTTAATCGAACCCATCCAAGTGGCTTTTTTACCCAGGCTCAGGGGTTTGAAAACGGTTTCGGTCAGCATACTCACATTCTGAATCGACGGGCCATAAAAATCAGCCGACCTGGCAATGAGTGCCGTAAGGTGACCAGCCTTGACTTCATCCATTATTCTCTTTGCAACCAGTGCCCTGATCTTTCCCTTTTTACTGGGGGGATTGATAGGGGTTTCTTCGGTCATTCCATCCAGGTAATTCTCATCATACATATAAATATTATCGAAGAATACCAGTTTGCAACGATGTTGTTTACACGCCTTTATAACATTCTCAATGAGTTTTGGCCATTTTTTTGACCATACTTTTATATTGTATTCAAACCCAACGGTAACATACACCACTTTAGATCCTGTAACGGCTTTTTGAACATCATCATAGTTTAATAAATCCGCTGAAAATAGTTCGTCCCCATCGTTTACTTTCTTTGGATTCCGGCTGACTAACCTGATATCAGTGGTGTATGATTGAAGTGCTTTAGCCAATTCAATTCCAATGGCGCCACCTGCACCTAAAATAGTTTGCATAAATTACTTTTTTAATAAATCACGAATTTCAGTCAATAAAACTTCTTCCTTCGATGGGGGTGAGGGTACCACGGGAGCCTCAGCTTCATGCTTCTCCATTTTTTCTTTCATCTTATTATAGACCTTAACAACCATGAATATGGCAAATGAAACAATGAGGAAGGTTACAATCGTATTAATAAAAATACCGTAGCCGATTGCCACCTCTGCCACTCCATCTCCGGCTCCTGCCATTGATTCAGCAATTCCTGGTTTGATAACCAGTTTTAAGTTTGAAAAATCAACTCCACCCAAAAGAATGCCGATGGGTGGCATGAGAATGTCGTTGACCAGTGATTTGATAATGGCTCCAAAATATAGTGCCATAATAAGACCAACAGCCATGTCGATCACATTTCCTTTGCTAATAAATTTTTTAAATTCATTCATCATTTTAGTTATTTGATTAGATTATTAAAATGAATACACATATTAAAATAGGTTGAAGAAAAATCTTTTCAAAATGTTAGAAAATAGTCTCCGATTACAAAGATAACTTTATAATAATCCGGAATCCAACAAGGTCATTTGCAAATAAAAAAAAATGAGCAGTTTCATTAAACATGTAATAAGTTCCTCTATTCAGCATAGGTAATCGAGGCAAAGGTTCTTCTGATTCCTTTAGCGTATTTGACTTTAGGATACCCGAAAATAACAAATATACCTTCCCGGCAGGGGTACTTGATTCCATGTCTTTCCCGAAATTTTCTGGCCTTATTACCACTTTGGATCAATGGATGAATGCCGCCCAACATACATGTTCCCAGCCCGAGTGATTCACCGGCAATCATGGCATAATTGGCTGCAATCAATGGATCGGCAGGATCAGCGTAGGGAGAACCATAAAAATACATGGCCAGTGGCGCATCATATGTCACCATATCGATCCCTTGACTCATGTTTTCGATATAAATACGAAACAATGGTTTTACAAATTGTCGGAACAATTCATCGTTCGATTTGCCCCAAAAAGGACTCATGAGTGTTAAAAACCAATTTGATACAAACCATCTCATTTTTTCCAGGTAGTCGCAAAAATCTTTTGAAAAAGACCTGACTTTTACTTTATTGTCAAAAATAAGCACGTTCACATCCGAAGGAGGAAGTCCCATAGGTGCTGTTAGTGAAACGGCGAGAATTTTATTAATAGAGTACTGCTCAACGGGCTTGTCTTTGAATTCACGGATGCTTCTTCTGGATTGTAATAAGCTCATTACCTGATTATAGCTGGCGCGTGTTTCTTTATCCGGCAAATCAAACAGATCGTTGGGCGAGCACTCACGCCCATGGATTTCAATGGCACCTGTCGGACAAATGGTCATACAGTGTCCACAAGCGATACAACCAAAAAAAGGATTCTCTGTGGTAGTTACTTTCCCGTTGACCAATTGTAAACTAAAATCTTTGCATACAGAAACGCACAATCCGCATCCGTTACAAATTTCTGTGCTGATTCTTATTTCCGCTTTTACTTTGGTTCTTGATGTAGGAATAGCCATAAGGTTGGTTTTAGGATTTATCAATGACTGTGTAAAAATAATAAATCCGTAAATATGTTTTTTTCAATCAATCAAATTCTTTGGTGTTGGCAAGCCATGTTGTTTTAAAAAAGATAATTTATCCCAATATCCGCGTTGCAGTTTTATTTTTCCATTTACTACATGAAAAAACCCACAACCTCTTAACCCAAGTGGATCTTTCCATTCAAGGATAGCCCATTCTCCGTTTTCAAAAAGTTGCTCCACCAAACAAACCATGTTTGCAGAACCAAATTCTCGTTTAAACATTTCATGAATAGCTGTTCTTCCAATAACAGGTTCATTTGCCACCTGATGGTTTATTGCATTTTCATGGTATAATGCTGCCAGGAGATCAGCATCGCCTGAGTTGAATATCTCAACCCACTTTTTTACCAATTCTTTTGGTTTCATTTTCCTGAACTTTTGCTATTACAAGTACTCCCAAAATTACAAATTTTTATTCTGTGAAAAGTCGTATTGAGGTAAAGCATAATTTATAAATCTTCATAACAGGGGATGAGTAGTGATCAATTAAAAGATCCGGATAAAATCAAATGCTTTCACGATATGATCTTAGGAATAGCAAATAGAAAGGATCATTTACTTGATATTGGGTAGTAATTATCCTTCGGATCTAGAGGATAATTAACGTTTGTAAGTGTTTACAATTGTAATTTACATTTGTGGATTATGAATGATAATTAACTCATTTTAAGAAGATATACAATTGTATAAACTGGATTTAATACGATGAATAAATTTACATAGGTGTAAGTTTTGACATGAGACAATAGAATAAATATGTAATCATTATAATAATCATAAAACCAGTATTATAAAATGAATAATCAATAAAACAAATTAAATAAAATTGATCATAAATTGAATTATAAACTTCATTCAATATTGATATAATTAATTATATAACAATTAAATACAATATATTATCTAGATTATAAATTCGATTACTCCTAATGTACAAATGTAAATTACAATTGTTTTGATTATTTTGTTACATTTGTAATCATATGCATAAAATATTGTTAACTTTGTAAACAAAAAATCATGCTTGATCGAATCAAAAAATTGATGGAAAAGCGGGGTTTGTCACCTGCTCAATTTGCCGATGAAATCGGTTTGAAGCGTTCTTCCTTATCCCATATTTTATCTGGGCGTAACAACCCAAGTTTGGATGTAATCATGAAAATAAAAAGCAGGTACGATGAAGTGAATACCGATTGGTTGCTTTTTGGTGCCGGCCAGCCGGTGGGCAAGGAAGATAAAACCCGAAAGGGTGAAAAAGATGAACTAAAAGAACCGGTTTTACAGGAAACAAAAAAGGCAGGTGGTCAGCAATTATTATCATTTGAAACGGATGACTCCAATGTTACGCTAAAACAAGCGATTCCAACCTCTCAGGACAAACCCATTTCAATTTCAACAGTTTCCCGTGAGACGGATAAAACAGCAAAAGCCGTAAGAATGGTGGTGTTTTATAGCGACCAAACCTTCGAATCCTTCGAAAGCAGATAAAAAAAAGACCGGATCTCTCCGGTCAAGTTCATCAGAATTAGGGTTCTATTTAGAACCTTTCGAATTCAGAAAAGAAAAAAGCACCCTCATTAACAGCATTTTCATCACTATCTGAACCGTGCACGGCGTTGGCTTCGATAGAAGTCCCATAAAGTGCCCTGATCGATCCGGCAGCAGCGTCAGCAGGATTGGTAGCTCCTATGTAATTGCGGTAGTTGAGTACAGCATCTTCCTTCTCAAGGATTGCAGCCACTATTGGGCCTGAGCTCATAAACGATACCAATCCTTCAAAAAAGGGCCTTTCACTGTGAACAGCATAAAACTTCCTGGCCTGATCTTTTGTTAACCTGGTTAATTTCAGGGCTTTGATATTAAAACCACCTTGAGTAATTTTAGCAATAATGTTTCCCATGTTCCCATCGGCAATGGCTTTTGGTTTGATCATGGTAAATGTGATGTTTCCAGACATGTGTTTGATTTTAGATTTTTTGCAAAAATACTTTTTTTTGTCTAACTACCTATACTTCAGTAAGTGTTAGTTTGTCTATTTACCCTGTTGATAATTAGTGTGTTACTAGTGATGGACAGGTAGAACAAGATCTATGCATTTTTGCCTCAACTGGCAGATATTGAGCTGTTGTCTGCTTTTGTTTATCTTTGCAGCCTTCAAATGAAATTTCTTATTATGCTCACTCATACCGAAAAAGAAGAACTTAAGGCTTTATTAAAGACTAAAAAAAAGATTGTATTGTCATCGCATTCCAACCCGGATGGCGATGCCATTGGTTCGTTATTGGCGATGTATTACTATTTAAGAAACAAAGGACATGAGGTTTACATGGTTGTTCCAAATAAATTTCCGGAGTTCTATGATTGGATGCCAGGTAGTGATCTGATCATTAACTATGAAAAAAACGCAAAAAAAGCCCAACAGTTATTAAAGTCGGCCGATATTTTCTTTAGCCTGGACTATAATGCCCTCAACAGGATCGGCCCGGTTGCTGAATTTATTCCACCTTCCCCTGCCACGCGGATTCTGATAGATCATCATATTGATCCTGAACGTGATAAATTTGATTATTGTTATTCCAACACGGCATTTTCATCTACCGGCGAGCTCATTTATTCCTTTATTTCGACTTTAGGCGATATACAGTTTATCGATAAATCGGTTGCCGAAGCTCTTTATACCTGTATAGTTACTGATACGGGTTCATTTAGCTTCTCTTGCAACCGGCCTGAAACCTATGAAATTACAGCCGCTTTGCTCAAATTGGGGATAGATGCTGAAAAGATGCACCGATTGATTTATGATACATTTTCGGAGCAGCGTTTGCGCTTATTGGGTTTTGCTATCAGTAACAGAATGATTGTGTGGGATGACCTGCATACATCGCTGATTTATCTCACCAAAGCTGATTTAATTAAATTCAATTTTGAAGTGGGTGATACGGAAGGAGTTGTTAATTATCCTTTGATGATGAAGAAGGTGAACCTGAGCATTCTAATCACGGAGAAAGACAACAAACTCAGGCTTTCATTCCGGTCGAAAGGTAATTTTTCGGTGAATGATTTAGCCCGCAAACATTTTAATGGAGGCGGACACAGAAATGCTGCCGGTGGAAATGTAAGCAAACTGGTAAATGAATTAATCGACGAACTAAAAGTAGTGTTGGTTGATTACTCGAAAGAATTAGATTATGAACTTGTATACTAATCTCAGGTGAAAGTTTTCTCTGTTGTAATACCAATACTTTTAATAGGTATCCTTTTTGGTTCCTGTAACAGGGAGGAAGAGCAGGGTACACATACCGGTAATACCACAGCCAAGTCAAAAGAATCGCTGGTAGTCGTCAATCGATATCTTACCAGAACCGAAGAAGAAGACATAAAATATTATATTGAGCGTCATGATTTAAAGGTGGTAGAAACAGGTTCCGGTCTACGCTATTCTATTGTGAAACAAGGAGATGGATCATTGCCTAAACGAGGTGACCTGGTGACTCTCGAATACAAGGTTCGTCTGATAACGGGTGAATTATTGTATTCATCCGATGAAAGTGGTCCTTTGGTTTTTCAGGTTGGTAAGGGGGGCGTAGAAAGTGGATTAGAAGAAGCAATTTTACATTTAAAAGTGGGCGACCGAGCAGTTATTATATTACCTTCGCACCTTGCTTTTGGATTGCTAGGAGACCATAAAAAGATCCCCAAAAGAGCGACCATTATTTATGAAATTGATTTTAAAAAACTTAGTAAAAAGCAATAAAAAATGAAAAAAACTCTGTTATCAGTAGCCTTGGTGCTGGCCGCACTGGCTTTTTCTTTGGTTTCGTGTAATCAAGGAAACAATCTACCCGATGGATTTAAAAAAAATGAACAAGGATTGATTTACAAGTACCATAACCATGGCACCGGTGAAGCAACTCCTAAAGAAGGCGACTTTGTCACCCTTTCGATGTCATATACCGATGGCGACACTGTACTCTTCGATAGTAAAAAACTCGGGTATCCGATGAAACTACCCATGATTAAATCCACTTTTAAAGGTGATGTGTATGATGGATTGTCCATGATGAAAGTGGGCGATAGCGTTAGTATCATGTGTAACGCGGATTCTGTTTTCCTGAAACTTTTCAGGATGCCTTCAGTACCTCCGGACATGGATTCTGTTAAATATATTTACTTTAACATGGGCTTGTCCAATATACAGTCGGCTGAACAAATACAGCAGGAAAAAGAAGCAGAAACTAAAGCTTTGCTTGAGAAAGAAGCATTGCTGCGTAACGAATACCTTGCAGCCAATTATCCAGATGCTGTTGCTGCCGAATCGGGATTGTATTTAATTTCTCTTAATAAAGGAAAAGGAAAAAAAGCAGAAGCCGGTAAAACAGTTAAGGTTCATTACACAGGGAAATTTTTAGATGGGTCGGTTTTCGACAGTTCCGTGGAAAAAGGCGAACCTATTGAGTTTATCTTAGGTCAGGGCCAGGTGATTAAAGGTTGGGATCAAGGCATTGGCATGATGCAGGTTGGAGACAAAGCGATTCTCGTTATTCCATCCGATTTGGCTTATGGTCCCGGTGGCAGAGGAAGTATCCCTCCATCTTCTACCCTGGTTTTTGAGGTAGAACTGATTGATGTAAACTAGAAAATTAAGATTTATCTTGTCGATCGTGGTAGCTTTGGTTACCACGATTTTTTTTTGGTCACATATTATCAGGAATCACGAAATGTGAAAAATGTCGGGCAACGGTGGTTAATAAATCGATGGGTTTATAAGGTTTACTAATATGGTCGTTCATTCCGGCGTTAAGACAATTTTCCTTGTCAAGCGGATAGTTGAAAGTCGTTACCGCGATAATAACCGTAGGTTTTTTAATTCCGTTTTCCTTTTCAATTTTCCTGATGTACATGGAGGCTTCTATCCCGGTCATCACCGGCATTTGTATGTCCATCAAGATTAGATCGTAGGTTTTTTCCTTAAATAATTCTACACCGATTTTTCCATTTAAAGCCACATCCACCTCATGTCCGATTCTTTTAAAAAGGGTCGCTGCCAGCTTTTGGTTGATCAGGTTATCTTCGATAACAAGTATAGATAACGGTTTGCTATCGCTCATATAAAATTATTCATTTAATTAATTTCTTTACCAAGAGATATGCCAAAGGCAGCTATCTTCGTTTAATCAATTAGTTGGTACCTTTTTATTTTCAGTAATTATCCAAAATGTTTCCCATTTTGGAATTTTTTTCCAAATATACAAACTTTTATTCTTTCGTTTCAAGCACTTGATTGACAGTTAGCATCAAGTCGCTTTTTATGATTGGTTTTGCAATACATGCGGCAAACCCGTTTTCAACGAGGTTCCTGGGTTCATCAGACAACGAATAGGCAGCTAAGGCCACTACAGGAACATATTGATAAGATGGATATTCAGATTTTATTTTTTGTAGAAATTGAATTTCATCTGTTGCATCAAGTACGTTTACATCCATCATGATCAGATCAAAATGCTGGTTATTGACAGCTAACTCGTTCAACAGGGTTAAGGCAAGTTCTTTGCTTCCAACTACTTGAATTTGTGCTGTGTTTCCCAGCATTTTCTTTACAATCAATTGATTTAGCTTGTCAGGCTCCACCAACAGAATGCTCCTGTTCTCAATTCTTTCATTTAAAGTTTCATTCTTGTTATCAAAAGGTTGATTAGCGTTTGCAATAGTAACTTTTTGATACTTCATTGGGAGTGAGAGGTGTACCGTCGTACCTATTCCTTTTTTTGATTCCAGGTTAATGATTCCTCCCAGTATTTCAGTTATTTTTTTTGTCAATGGCAAACTAAGCCCTGCTCCCTGATAAATCGTCGAATATCCCAATTTTTCTTTGCGATAGGGCTCAAAAACATCCTGTATATAGGCTTTGTCGATGCCGATCCCCGTATCTTTAATCTGAATAACTACCTGTTTTTTGCCCTCATCATATTCAGCACTCATCTTGATATATCCTTTTTCAGTAAATCGGACCGAATTATCAAGTATCATCGTTAACATATTCTTAATGAGTTTAATATCCGATTCCATTAAAGCCAATTCTCCTGGCGATACAACAATCCTGATGCCTTTTTGAGAAGACAAGTGTTCAAATTTTAATGCCACCTCATTCATTAATTCATGGATATTGAATGTTGAAATAGTGACTTTTAACTTGTTAGAATTGATCAGGCTTAACTCGAAAAGATTATTTAGTAAATCAATCAGGCTTTGGCCACTTTGCGTGATAGTTGAAGCATATTCGTAAAGTTCCTGGTTTTCCATTTCGGCCAGTTCGGTTTCGAGCAAGGAGGTAAAACCAAGAATGGTGGTTAACGGACTGCGCACCTCATGACTAAGTTTGGTTAGGAACATGTCTTTGAGATATTCTGATTGTTTGGCAAATTCGATAGCCTGTTCAAGTTTTTGCACAGCATCTGCTTTTGCTTCTATTTCATTATTAATCACTAAAATGGATTTATTTAACTGTAGTTCTACCGCTATTTTAAAATCAATTAATTCTGATTGAAGTTCCTCGTTGGTACTGTTTAGTTTTTCAATATTTGAAAGCAATTGTTTTCTGGTTTTCTTGCTTTTGGTCAATAAATACAACAAAATCAGGATGAACAATCCCAGGAAAATGGACCAAAAATATATGTAAGTGCTCTTTTCTGTTTTAATTTCAGGAATATTTTCCAGTATCAGGTTGTAACGATCTTGTATTGAGGTGCGATTTTGTTTGAAAAATATTTTCTGTGTTTCATGGGCTGCCTCCAGGAATTCAAGTCCCAACAAGGTATCTCCTTGTTGAAGTGCGCTTCGGCTCAACTCAATTAAAATGGTCTCTTTTTGTTCAAGATTATCATGTAAACGACTCAAATCCAATGCTTTTTTAAGATATTCCAATCTTCGGTTTTGATCCCCGGACTTAGAATAGAACGTTGCCTGATGAAGATAGATGTTCTCAAGCAGGTCGGTATTTTCAACCCGGGTCACCAACATTTCAGCCCTATTAAGTTGAATTTTCACACGGCTTGTGTCATTCATTTCAAAAAGGCCGTCAACCAAATCCAACAAGGTATTCGCATAGAGCAGTTGGTTTTTGTTGTCACGAGCCAATATTTCCGCGGTTTCAAAATAGAGCTTTGCTTTTTGAAACTCTTTTTGTTTCATTTGCATATCGCCCAATTGCGACAGTGCTTTCAGCTGACCGTTGGTATCATTCGCGGTTTCAAATTTTCGTAAAGCTAGCTTTAGGATTTTTTCAGCCTGTTCGGGTTGATTCGCAGTCAACAGGTTAGATGCTTTTATGAGTAAACATTTCCCAAACAGATCATCGTTTTCCTTAACAAATGGTTGGTCAATCAGGCTTTGGATAATTTCATTGCTTAGGATAGGGTCGAGTAGGCTTATTTCTTCTGCTAACGTGCAGAAAAGCTGACTGTTGGACAAGGAAGGCGGTGATTGTTGGAGCCTGTTCCATAATTGAATCCGGGTGGTATCAGCACCAAACAGGTAACTTGTTGCTGTGATCCAAAAAATAAAACCATATACCAACCAGTTTTTCATTTAGTTTAATCTTGTTTAGGTGATTTATGTGCAACGTAGAGTTCTTCCTTTTTATTGAGGGCGTATTTAGATAGGTGATTGATGTTCCATTCCTGCGTATATGGACTTTGTTTTTCTACGAAAAATCCCACTGCTTCAAGCCTTTCCTTGTAATCAGACCCATAGACCCTCACATGGTCGAACTGGCCAAACGCTTCGTGACGTTCTTCCGGTTTAATGATGGTGAAGTCTTCGATGGTTTTTTCAATTTTATTAGAAATAGGGACTTGAAGAATAGCGTAACCTCCTGGTTTTAATACCCGAAACAATTCGGCCATCGCTTGTTTGTCATCCTGGATATGTTCAAGAACATGATTGCAGATAATGACATCGAAGTTATTATCAGGAAAGGGAATCGACAACAGGTCGAAAAACGAAATTCCTGCCGGGTAATACAATCCTTCAGCATATTTTGTACCTATTAAGTAGGTTAGGTTGGTGGCCTTTTTAAAGATACGATGAAGTGAAGGTTCGGGGCTGATGTGAAGCACGCGATTGGAGATGTTAAAAAATCGTGTCCTGTTTTTTAAATATAAAAACACCAACCTGTCGCGGTCGGTACTTAAGCAATAAGGGCAAATGTTATGAAGGCGATACCCTGCACCTATGATTTCAAGTTTATTAATCACGTCAGCATGAAATCCCCCGGGCAACATTTTTCGGAATCCGTGGCTGCATATAGGGCATTCTACAGTGCTTCCATGATAATAAAACAGCCTTCCAAACAGAAACACTTTCTTCGTCAACTGTTTTACTGATATTTTAAATTTTTGGGCGAAACTCATGGCTTTATAACGATTGATTACAAAACTGTAAATTTTTGATAAAATATTCCTTTTTTTGTTTTTACTTCCAAAATAAAGATGCCGCCTGATAGATGTTTGATGTTAAGAATAGTAACTTCATGATTCAGTATTTCAATCCGGGCCATGTTCTCAACTACTTGACCTGCTGTATTTAAAACTCTGCATGAAATGGATTCGGTTCCTGGAACAGAATGGGTTAAAGTAATATAATCAAGAGCAGGATTGGGATATAAACTTATCAGCTCATCGTTAGGCAACTCATTAATGTCGGCAAAGGGATCATAACATTCATAAGCTCCTATATCAAAATAGGTATGAAATGGACGTTCACGGTTGATAATATCGAACGCAACACCCACTCCGCTGAGGTTAGTTCCGCTATTAACAGCCGGTGAATTGGGTTTTAAATCATATGGGTTGGGGCTTTGACCGAGGAAGCGTGCAGAACCATTTTCAGGAGTGAAAAAATTGGTACTTTTCTGGATGGTGGGTTGTGTCCCGTTGATATAGGCTTGATCTCCTTCGACAGAAAATCGTCCCGGATTGGTGATCAGGTTGTTGATGAAACTGGCTCTGATCGCTTCATCGTTGGAGTATTTAATTCCGTCTGATTTCGGGCTTACGATGGTATTGTTGAAAAAGTCGAATGTAGCATTGGGTGTGGTAACCGTTTGACCCACATAAATACCATGTTTAAAAGCCAATGGATCATCGGGTTTGAATGTCCTTCCCGCATTCACTATCAGGTTGTTGTACACTTTCATATTGCCCAGGCCAAGAATATCGATCCCATCGCCTTTGCCATCAAATATCTGGTTGTTAAAGCAATCGCAACTACTTCCACCACCGATTAGTATACCTGACATCTGGTATTGATATTCTTCGTAGGAGTTGTTCCTGATGGTGTTGCCAAATACCTGACAGTTGCTTTGAGCCGAACTTACCTGAATGCCATCCCATCCGGTATTTTCGACGATATTGTTATAGATGCGGGCTCCAATGATCACATGTGGAAAAACAGTGGTGTCTTTTCCATTGCAATTAATGGTTTGTCCCGTGTATTTTGAGCTGCCAATATATAAGCCTTCATCGGCAATGTCGTGTAAATAACAATCATGCAGCCAAAAATTATTCATGGTAAATTTATCACGGGTAGAATTAAACAAACAATCGGGTTCCGATTTGGCATAAACTCCTGCAATAGAAGTATTTGCAATCTCTACGTAGTCAATTTCCACATCAGTGCTAAGCTCGGTAACAGATATTCCGGTTCCGTTGTCCACCCTAAGCACTTGTATTCCATAGGTAATTTCGCTATCGCCGCTACCCGACAACCTGATAAAGGAGCAATTGGCAATTTTTATCCCATAATAATGGTTCGTTTCAATGGTAATTGCACCTCCGCTGTTGATGAAGGTGATGGGGTTATCCGCGGTTCCATGAATGTTCTTCAAATACAAATATTCTTTACTGCCACCTTGCAGGCAAACAGTACTACCAGGTTGAAACTGTTGGGGAGTTCCATCGATGAAAAAAACATCAGCAGGGATGAGGGTATCACATTGGGCTACACCCTCTGAGATGCCTGCAAAAGTGACAAGTAAGCTGATGAGGAGTAGTTTATTCATGATCCACGTTTTGCTCTTTCCCAGTTAACCGATTGTTGTCCTTTAAAATAGCGGTTGATTCCCAATATCACCGCGTAATTCATGATAAAAAAGTAATATGGGATGAAGAATATTTTCGATTTTAACTTTCTGTTTTCCAGCGACCATCCTATAAATGCCATGATATAAAACAGGAGCTGAAGATAGAAAAGCCAGGTATAGATGTTTGAAAAATTGGTCCATCCGGCCAACGCGGCCAAAAAGAAATTAAACACCAATATAAGTGGCAACGAAAGTGGGGCGATGGTCCATCGCAGTACCCGGTGTGAAATAAACTGAAAACTCAACACACCATGTTTGAATGGATTTAATAACGGACTTAACCTGAATATACTTTGGATACCGCCTGCCGCAATTCTGATTTTACGTTTTAGCTCTTCTTTTACATCGGCCGATGCGCTTTCTATGGCGTAGGCTTCGGGGTCGTATTGGATCGTATATCCATTCATGGCAATGCGCAGCGAAATGATAAAGTCATCCAACAAAGTATCTTTTTCAACTTCCTGAAACAAATGGGTTCTGATGGCAAACAATTCGCCCGCGGCACCAACAACAGAATAGAGTTCTGCATCCCATTTTTTAAGTGTAGATTCGTATTTCCAATAAATACCTTCCGAGCCAACTGCCGTATCCGATTCTTTACTGAAAATCCTTTTCTCACCTGATACACAGCCTACTTTAGGATTTTTAAACAGGTTAACGATTCTCATGATCGATTCTTTTCCCAACATGGTATTGCCATCCGAAAAGATAACGATGGGCGTTTTTACGAAGGCCATGCCTCTGTTCATGGCGCCAATTTTTCCACCTCTTTTATTTTCATGAAATACCGCTACACCCTGATGTTTGTATTTGTTAAGAATGTCGGGTGTTCCGTCATCTGAACCATCGGTTACCCAGACTTGTTTGACTTTTTCTTTTGGGTAATCAAGACTAAACGAGTTTTCAACTTTGGCATCTACATAATCCTTTTCATTGTAAGCCGCAACAAACAGGGTTACTTCCGGCTCATAAGCTTCATTGGGATCGAGAGGACTCTTTTTTCCAGGAATGGCTCTTTTTATTAAAACCAATCCATAGAGTACAATGCCATATCCGAAATAGGCGTAGAATACGATGAATAACAGCACCCAAAATAAGATATTAATTGTTTCCATAATCCCATTTTATTTTTTCTTGGCGGCCATGTTTAATGAATCGACATTTAATACTTCAAAATCACATACCGAAAGCAACTCCATGGTCAGTTTTTCTTTTCCGCTGTGAATTGATTCCATTACAATGAGCAAATGCGGGTATTTTTGAATAAACCTGGCAGCTCCTTTTAACACGTCTATTTCCATCCCTTCTACATCTATTTTGACCAGGATTTTTTTGGATGGGTCAATGTTCATTTCATCTATCAGGCTGTCGAGAGTCACAATCTGAGAATCTTCAAATTCAGGATTGGCTATCTCTTCTGCCGCGATTTGATCGTCAGTTAGATGAGAAGCACCCGTGTTTACCGGATCGAATGTAAAGTTGGCTGTACGATTAACATTTCCAAGGGCAAATGGCATGATTTTTACTTTGTCTTGCAAGTGGTTAAGTTCAATGTTTTTGGTTAAAGCCATCAGGTTACTTTTAACCGGCTCGAATGCAAATCCGGTGAGTCCTTTTCCTGCAAATAAAATGGCATAAGTGCCTATGTTGGCCCCTATATCAAGGAAAACATCATACTCATCCACATGTTGATAGACGAACTTCTTTACTTCCCATTCGTAAGCAAAATTTCCAAATTGAAAGTCAAGGCTGCCCTTTCTTACAAAGAATCTCCCCAGGCTACTTTTATAATAACTGGATTTGCGCGGGGTACTTCCGTTAACAACATAAGCAATTGAGTAATATAAGAACCTGAATTCGTTATGTTTGATGAAATCGAAAAAATATCGCAAGTAAGTAAATAGTTTGTTCATAGATGATTGGTTATATGTATAAGGGTAAGAAATTAATCCCTGACCCTTTCCCATAGTTTAGTTGTTTGATTATATTGTTTAAGTATTTTGGCAGGATTTCCACCAACGATAGAGTAGGGCGGTACAGATTTCACTACAACCGATCCGGCCGCCACAATGCTGTGTTTTCCTATGGTTACTCCGGCGGTGATAACGGCATTGGCGCCAATCCAAACTTCATCTTCCACCACGATTGGTTTAGTCGAAATGGCCTGGTCGCTGATGGGCAGGCTGATATTTTCGTAGCCATGATTTAACCCGGAAAGCACGATGTTTTGAGCGAACATGATATCGTTCCCGATGGTTATCGGGCCAATAAGTGTATTTCCGAGCCCAATCCTGACTCGATCTCCAATCAGCACGGCTCCAACACCATTGTTGATGGTGGAAAAATCCTCGATGGTTGAATTATCGCCCAAGGAAAAATAATTAAATGGCATTACATCCATGCGCACACTGTGTCGTATGAGCGATCCTTTCCCTTTGTGGTGCTTGAAAGGATTAATAAATAGTTTTACCCATAACCGGGGCCTGGCCTGATTTTTAGGCATTAACAAATACAGAGCCAGTTTTTTTAGCTTCGGATTTGATTTTATTTTTGAAACTATTTCCATGGTTTTTATGCTTTTTCAATCTGTTCAATTCTTTTATAAATCTCATTAACATTGGCTTCCCATGTATGGCCGCGTGCAAATTTTTCTCTGGCTTTTTCCTTTTCAGGCGAGTTTTCATTTAGGGCTAAGTCCACCAGTGCGAGATAATCTTCTTTGGTGACCGCCAAATAGGTGTATTCGGCAAAAACGCTCATGGCTTCAGTCTTGGTTGCAACCGTTGGTTTACCCATAGCAAGGTATTCATCTATTTTGCGTGGATAATTTCCAATGGTTACTTCGTTGAGCTTTTGTGGGTTCAGCGCCACATCAAAATAATTAAGATAGGCAGGTAGTTCTTCCATTTGCTTGCTGCCAAGGAAAAATACGTTGGTCTGTTGGTGCAATTCACTGGCCGAAAAGGCTTCATCTTCAGGACCAACAAAAACGAAACTATAATCGGGACGGCTTTTGGCAAGAAATTCAAGCACTTCTATGTCTAACCGAAGGTTAAATAGGACGCCAATATAGCCAATAATGGGTTTTTTTAATGCCAATATGGGTTCCATATCCAAAGGTGGTTTATCAATCAGTTTCTTGTCGAAAATGCTGACATCGCAACCCTGCCCCACATAAAAGGAATTTGGGTTAAAACGTTGTGCCAATTCAGCCAGATAAGTTGAGTTGGCAACCACCAGATCGGATTTAGCCATGAGCGCAGCCTCTATTCTGATGCCCTGAGTTTTCCAAAAATCAACGGCGATCATGTTATCACGTGTATAATAGACGTATGTTTTTGCTCCAATGTTTTCTTTAAGGTAGAAACTACGAAACATATCGGTATCGTTAAAAACGATTATATCAGTAAAAACAAGTCGTTTGATGGCTTTATTGACTTCTTTGGCGAGTCGTTTATTGTTGATCTTGTTCAGGATGTCGAATAGCCAATTTGCAGGAAGTTGGCTGATGGATTCGAGGACGGTTGCAGGGTACAATGTCCAGAAATTATCTTCCAGTTTCACCAGGTTGGGCTCATCGCTTTTCATTCGTTGTACCCTGTTTTGCACGACCGAATCATTTTTATCGCGCCACATGGTAAACCTGTCGATGGGATAATTCACATAGAGAACCCGGTTGTTTTTAGCAAATTCATGAGCCAGGTTGATTACATTGCTTCCAATTCGGCTGTCCAGGGCAGCAAGGCCTACGACGACAATATCTCTGTTCTTTATCATTTTTCCAACTAATTAGTAATGATTATTGTACACTTCATGGTATAATTTCAATACATCTTCAGCCATGTGCTTCCATGAAAACTTTTCTGCCTGCAGGAGGCCTTTTTTTCTTAAGTCATCTCTTAAAATGCTGTCGGACAATAGTTTTTCAATACCTACAGTAATTTCTTCTGGTTTATATGGATCTACAATGTAGGCTGCGTTACCCGAAACTTCGGGCATGGAGGAGGTGTTGGAGGTAATCATGGGAGTTCCGCACCGCATGGCTTCCAACATCGGTATTCCAAAACTTTCACGCAATGAGGGGTATAAGAAAACTTTACACAGGTTGTAAATAGCAGGTAAATCGGTATTTACAACATATCCTGTAAGTATAATCCGTTCAATCAACGCCTTGTCACCGATATCAGATAGGATTTTCTCAAGAGAGGCTCGTTCGTAATCCAACATAACGAGATAGAGATCAGGATCCCTGGTCTTTTTTAAGTAATCAGAAAAGGCTTTTAAAGTACCCGGGGTGTTTTTCTTGGGGTCGGTATTTCCCAAAAAGAACAGAAACCGATCGGGGAGATGGTATTTGGTTTTTACACGTTGGAGTTCATTTTGATTGGTGATAGGAATAAAATGTTCGCTTACTCCGTTGTATATGGCGACTAGCCGGTTATCATCATGAGAAATACCAAAGAAATCAGCGATTCGATTTTTTTCAAACTTGGAGACGGTAATGATTTTATCACTTTTTTTCACGATGGAGGGTACAACAAACCTTCGGTACATATTGCCTGTTTTCTGGTACCACGTTCCTGATTTCTTGAACAGGCTGATGCTTTCCATGTAAATAATGTCATGCAGGGTTACAATCAGAGGAATGTCGGAACAAACAGGAGCTGTATTGCTGGTACAATGCAGTATGTGACAACCCTCTTGTTTTGCGGCTTTTGGGAGCGCCCATTGTTCCCAGGTAGGGTAGGGCCCCCCTTTTAATTCAACAATTTTGAAATTGGATGTAGCCTTTAAAGTGGCTGTATCTTCGTCAGGTTTTACAAAAACAACATACTCGTTTTCATGGTCAAGTTTCTGAAGTTCATTAATTAACTCCAGTGCAACCATGTCCATACCATGTTTTTTTGTTCTTAACAACCGTTGTCCTTCGATCCCTATTTTCATTGGTTTTGGTATTATTTTCTTTTCTTTTTAATTTGAAAGGCATTGTACGTGTGCTTTGTGTGAATAAAGCGTTCGTTAGCCTTGTGCATTCTCAATAATGAACCGACCATCGACATGAAACCAATGGGAAGTGCCCACATGGCATTTAATGTCCTAAAAGTATAAAATTTCCCGGGTATGGCGAACGCAAATACTAAAATTAACAAAACGAAGTCAAATGTCCAGAATAAATTCCACGGGTAGAAGTTAAATATCCAGCTGGTGAAGGTAAGGAAAAAGAGCAATCCAAGTAACAATATCCTGGGTAATTGCATGTATTGTAGCGATTTAAAAAAGTATTCATAATTATTTTCCCTAACCATCATCTTAAATGAAGGAAGCAGGTTTTTTCCGAAAAAATGAAATTGAGCAGAAAGCCAACGGCGGCGTTGTTTGCCAAAAACCTGGGCATTTTGCACTTTTTCGTCATAAACAAGGGCATCGGGGAGGTACTCGATGGTCATTTTTTTAGAAAAAATCCTCATTTCTATTTCCTTATCAAAACCACCCACCACTTCAACCTCTGCAATCATCTCTTTAAAAAACGAAAAATCAAATGCCATGGCACTGCCAATCAAGGTAGAAGAAAATCCCAGAACGCGTTGTCCATACCTGAAGATATGGTTGTTTATTTCCTCACTTATGGCATCCAGAATGGCAAAGTTGGTGTTGGTATTTTTGGCTACCCTATGTCCCTGAACAGCAATAAATCCATTGCTGAATGCAGCGTTAAGTTGTTGTAAAAAGTCGGGGGCCATGAGGTTATCGGCATCCAGTATGCAGGCAACATCATAATCGCCTGTTAGCTGTTCGAAGGCATATTTCAAAGCCCTGGATTTGGTGCTGATTTCGAAATCCTTTGCCAGCACGATGGCCTTTGTCATTTTTAACAGCTCTATGGTTTCAGGTCGAAATTTATCCGCGATAACCACCACATCAAATTTTTCGGCCGGATATTGTTGCTTCAGTGCATCTGTTACAACTTCTATGATTACTTCATCTTCCTGATATGCAGGTATTAGCACTACAAACTCGCGTTGTACTTGATCTTTTGCCTTTGGAGGGGTATAGGTGAACAGGCTTGCAAATGAAAAAAGGAGCAGCATCAATATTGTTCCCGTAACATATATAAACAGCACTATTTGAATGATTAACAGAATTGTTCCCATAAATTAAAGGCTTGGATTTTCATGAATTTCTGACGAGAACGCATTTTTGATATTCCAGCCAATGGCCTGGTAATAAGCTAGAAAAAGTTGAAGTTTACCTTTTATCAGGAACTTGAAAGCATTTTTTGGTATTGCGATCAATAATTGATAGAAAAGGGCGTAGATAAATTCTTTCCCATGAATATTTCTTCGTAGATAAACCAAACGGTTTCTGTTTTGATAATATATTTTCATTACACTTAACCGCCCGGTCGATACTGACTCCTTGTGCAACACATAAGAGTTGTGAACGTAAAACATTTTGTATCCGGCCTTGCGAATACGAGCGCACCAATCAGCTTCTTCATAATAAAGAAAAAAAATATACGACATCAGCCCAATTTCCCTAACCACACGCATGGGCACCATCATAGCCGCCCCATGGGTAAAAGGGGTTTCCCTATCCTGATCATATTGTCCTTTGTCTTTTTCCCAATAACCGATGGCTGCATTCCGCATGGTTACCGGGTTAAAAGGGGTAAATCCGGCAAACTGCAATGTGTCGGGCTGATAATAGAATTTTATTTTTGGGCTTACTGCACCAATTCCCTGGTTGTTTTCCAGTTTATTAACCAGAGGTTCAATAAATCCTACAGGTACTTCGATGTCGTTATTCAGCAACATCACATAATCACCTTTCGCCCGCATCAATCCAAAATTATTGCCCGCAGCAAATCCATAATTGATTGGGTTTTTGATGAATACAATATTAGGAAATCGCTGTTTTATGATGTCGGGGTCGTCTTCGGTAGAATTGTTGTCCACTACAATCACTTCAAAGTTTGGATAAGTAATTTTGTTGAGTGACGCAATCAAGGCACAGGTAACTTCCGATTGATTGAAGTTGACCGTGATGATGGATACCAGTGGATAATATTTCCTACTTGCAGCCATTATTGACCCTTGTTGGATGAAGGGGGCGAACTATCGGCATGACCATGACTTGTGTGAAGGAACTTTTTACTTGCACCTTTAATTTTTAACAGGCTGATCACCATCAAAATAAATCCTTGTGGTACCCGCAACAAGGCACGGTAGGTGCGTTTATTATAGAATTTTTTTGGAATTGAAAATAGGAGCGCGAGTACTGTAAAAATAAACAACAATAACCAGGCATAAGTACCCGGGACAAAAAATTGGCTAACAGAAGCAGGGGCGAGCCATTGGACGGCTGCAATAACGACTGTTAAGATGAACAGTACCCCTGTAAGCAATATCCGTGGCGGTTGTATCATTTGCAACACCTTATCGAAGTAGTCAAAGTTACCTTTGGTAAACAATTGAGATAATCCGTCGAAGAAATGACTTTTAAAATAGTCGAGTTGCGCAGCTATCCAGCGGCGCCGTTGGTTTACAAATACATCTGACTTCTGTGTTTTTTCATCATAAATGATGGCATCATCCGCGTATTCAATTTTAATGCCCCGGCGAATAATTTTCAATTCTACCTCTTTGTCTTCACCAACCGAATCTACTGTAGCCATAGTAGTTTTAAACAATTGGTAATCAAGCCCCATACCTGAACCTATCAAAGCTGATGACATGCCGAGTACGCGGTGTCCTTTTCTGAAAATATGGTTGTTTATCTCCTCGCTCAGACCATCCAATATGGCGAAACTGGCGTTGAGATTTAACGCGGTGCGATGACCCTGGACGGCCATAAATCCCCGGTCGAAGGCCGAATTGATAATTGAAAGCACATCTGGTTCCATGATATTATCGGCATCCAGGATAAAGGCAACATCATAATTGTCACCAATTACTTCCATACATTTATTGAGTGCTTTTGATTTTTTGCTTACTTCAAAAACAACTTCAATCACCCGAATAGGCAATTTGTTTAATTGATCTATGGTTTCTTTTGAAAAATGATCGGCAATCACTATAACTTCATAATGATCTGCCGGGTAATTTTGTTTTAATGCCTGTTTGGCCACATTCACAATCACGGCATCCTCTTTGTAACCGGGAATGAGTACCGCGAACTTTCGCAGTTTCGATACCATTGAATCGGACCGAACTTGTTTGTAATACAAACCCGCTGTTGCATAGATAAAAATATAGGCGGTAGCCAATACCAGATAAGCAAAAAGAACATATTCAATCAGGTGGATGAGGAGGAGAATGATTTCCATAATTAGCTTTTAATCAGTTTTGGCATTTCGAATACGATTCCTTTTTGATGCGTTATGTTCCATCCAACTGCTTTCCAGAACGCCCACACCAAATCGGGGCGGCGTTTGATGAGAAAGCTGAGTGTAATTTTAGGTAAAGTTATAAAATTTAGGTAAAGAAAGCTTAATATTTTTTTATAGCCGTGTGTGTTCCTTCTGGCAAACAGAATTCGTCCACGGGTGAGGTAGTAAATTTGAAAAGGGCTGTTCTTTACAGTAGAAATACTTTCTTTATGAAGAACCAGTGAACTACCACAATAGTAAATTTGATACCCTGCTTTTTTAACGTGGGAGGCCCAATCGTGTTCCTCATAGTATAAAAAAAACACCTCGGCCATCATGCCTACTTCTTCAATTACTTTCATCGGAACCAGCATGGCAGCGCCAAAAATGGATCCCGTTTCGCTGGTATCGTTGAATTGACCAGTATCTTTTTCGCCAAATCCGATGGCGAAATTACGGGTGGTTATCATGCTAAAAGGTGTAAAACCGGCAAATTGCAACACCTTCTCTGAATGAAAGTATTGTATCCGCGGGCTGACCATCCCAATCTTTTTATTCGATTCCAGCAGGTTAACCAAGGGCTCCAGGAAACCGGGTTCTACTTCTGTATCGTTGTTGATAAACAGGACGTATTTACCTTTGCAGTAAGGCAAGGCAGCGTTGTTTCCACCTGCAAAGCCAAGATTATGACTTGTTTTCATCAACGTTACCCAGGGGAAATTTTGTTTTATTATCTCGGGATTGTCGTTTGGAGAAGCATTATCTACAACAAAAACCTCGTAGTTAGGATAGCTTATTTGTTGAAAGGAATTAAGAAATTCGCAAGTTGCCCCCGATTGGTTAAAGTTGACAGTGACAACCGAAACCAATGGAAATGTGTGGTGTTCTGTGTGAGTAATCGACATATTCAAAAATTAATCCACCTGTTTATGAAAAGCTCTGGGAGATAGACCTTTAGATTCCAGATATGTATATTCCCTATCGAGCTGTTGTGCTATAAAGATAAATACCCAACTAAAATACACCAAAGCCCCGGTAGGCATTTGACCTAAGACGCCATTGCCATAACTGGCACCCATTATTCCAATGTACCCTGCAAGCAGGGCACCCAGAATTCCAATAAGTTCCCTGTTTTTTATTCGCACCATAACCAGGTAAAAGCCTTTTAAGGCAATGAACGACAAGATAAACAGATGAAAAAACAGCCCTACAATGCCTTGTTCAGCCCAAATTTGCACGTACCAGCTGTCTGTTGCCACATTGGCAAGAAATCCCTCAGGTGAAAATCGTTGTCCCCAGTTTCCTGCACTTCCTATTCCACCTCCAAAAGGTTTGTCGGCCAGATAGGTTTTAAGGATGGCCCTGTTTTGAAGCCGAACCTGGTAGGATGCATCATCTGTGGGACGAAAGGCCGTTCGCATACGGGCTATCTGGTAGTTGCTTTCTCCAATGTAGGTCATGGCGAAAAAAACATACATCACCGACATCACAAAACCTCCAATCAACAAAACCCGGACATTTTTACTCAGCACCAGGTAGGTAATGCCACCAATCATGGGTACAATCATGGCACCCCTGGTTCCGGAAATCATCATTCCCCATAGTCCCATGAATCCCATCAGAAAAAAGAAAATTTTATTGAACCTGCCTTTCATGGTTGTTGCGATGAGTATTCCAACAACGCCTGCCGCTCCTTGTGCTGCTCCGAACTGACCTGCATCGCTAAAAAAGGAAAAAATACGAAGCCGGCCTAAAACGATGTGGGTGATACCACCAATGGTATCAATCCAAAACTGTTCCGCATAGTCAAGTCCAAGATACAGTTGCTGAAGTCCTTTTAAAGTGGCTATAATGGTAAAGGCTCCCCAGATATATAAAAAGTAGTACATGTATCGCAGCCGGTTGAAAAGCATGAGTCCTAATGGAACAATTAATACCGGATACATCGACATCCCGCGCATGGCATAAAACCAGGCGGTCCTACTTAGTGCCTGGGGATTAGCAAGTTCCAGTACACCATAGGCAAACCAAAATGCAAGTAAATAGCTGATGTCGCGGTTGGCCTGATCAAAATTGATCCTGGAATAAAACTTTTTAAAAAATAAGGCCAGATAGGTGATCACAATCAATCCATCAATACTCAACCCCAAAGGTACGTTCATGATGTATCTCGTTAATCCAATGGCCAGAAACGACATGACAAGCAGTGTGAAAATTCCAATCTGTGGACTGTTGAACAACCTGTTGAGGAAAAGGAGGGCAGGAATAAGCGCCACCAGTGCAACTGCCACAATTAACCCACCCCTGGCAATGATCAAAGCGAAAAGTACGGTCATTAACAACAGGGTAATCACCACCAACGGATGTTGCAGCTTACTAGCCCCGACCATATTTTTTAAACGTGTAAACATGTTGGCTAAAAGTACAACTTTTGTTTATCACCCGGGTGGATCAATCTCTTAAAAAATTCCCAGTAGAATAAAAATCCTTCTATAAGTATCATTCGGTAGCGAATCTTCATCTCCTGGTTCAAATAATAAAACCCTACCATAATCCCAATGATTGTAAACAAAATGGTGATAATGGCCACCAACTCGAGTATGGTAATCGTGGTGAAAGTGGTAGAAACAAGCACCAAAACGGACGATTCGTATACTCCCGACAACAAAAGTGTAACTACGGACGACATCAAAATGATAAAGGTAAGACCGAAAACAACAATGGAATCGCCAATAATATTTGCCAGGGTCATGTACACGACTTTGAAAAAATTTTGATTAGGTCTATTTACACTATCCAGTGCCACGCCGATGAACCTGTCAATGGGCAGTAAAAGGCCATATAGACAAAAAATCTGAAAAATTCCGGAGGTCTGAGTATATTCCGGTCCTCCCAGAATGGTAACAAATTCTTTCGCGAAGATGAAACAGAATAGCATCACGGGAACCATCATTAAAAACATCCCACCGGCATTGCGATAAAATATATGTTTCACCCATTCTTTATTTCCTTCAATACTGGCTTTCGACATGGTTGGAAATGCCGTCATGGCAAAGCTACGTATGGGGATTTCGATAATTTCAGTCAATTTTAATGGAATGCTGTACAAGGCAACACCGGTGGTTCCTAAAAATGGACTCAACCCAATAATAAAGGTGTCAGCACTTTTAAGCAGGTTTGAGCCGATTAATGTACCTGAAGTATATTTGCCGAAATCCAATATAATTCGATTGGTCTTTGAACTTGCTTTTCCTATATAACGGATTCCATCCCAGTTAAAAATACTGGCTATCATGCTTGTGGCCAGGTTTGTAATGATGTAGTACCAGGTAACCTCCAAAAGGCCTGAATGAAAAAAGTAATAATTCAGTACCAGATAAATCATGAACGAACCAACATTAAACATGCGTAGCAACAATATCAGGTCAAAACGTAAGCGTGCTTGCAACACCGATAAGGCATTGTTAAAAGGCAGGCTTATGAGTGCTACAACCGGAAACCAGGTAAAGAACAACGAGAAACCGGAATCGGCAATGGCCTCATGTGCATAGTAGTTTACCACCAACACTAAAATAATGAGCAATAGTGTACTGGTGAGGTTAATTGCGTAATTAGAACCAATTAATTGTTTGCCCTGGATGGTATCGGCACCGCTTAAAAACCTGACGATGGCTGTTCGGGTAATACCAAACCTGAGCATGTCGATAAAATTCAGGGTCGTAATAAAAAGCACCCACTCACCAAAATCATTGGTTGGTAAAATTCGAACCAGTAGAATAAAGGAGAAAAAACCAAGAACCGCGACTAAACCATTGTTGGCTAGCGAAAGAAAATTATTGTTCCTGAGTATTTTAGCCAAAATATTTGCCACACTGCTTTACGCTTCTTTATTAATTCTAATTCTATATTTAAATGGATAAGCGAGGATCTCTCTAATTTTATGATAAACATCCGGTTTGGTCCGTTTTGGGATATCTGTCAGCAGTTCTTCTAGATTATACAGTTCTACTTCATTTAAAATAACCATGGGTTTGTTTTTAACCAACTGGCTAAAAGTTTCCTGCGCTGTGATGTCCGCTTTATTAAGTTTACTGCTGGCTGCCATGACATACAAGGCCAAATCAACCTCTTCAATCAGTTTAATAGGGTAGGTGTTCAACACCAGTGAGGGCAATTCCAGGAAAATGTACCTGTAAGTTTGGTTTTCTTTTCTCAGATATCTTGAGCTAATTAATTGCTGTAGGTTCTCCACTTCAATAAAGTTCTCATTGATATCATATTTATAGAAATAATTGAAATCCAACACCTCAGTATCTACATCAGCATCGCTATAATTCAGATAAAGTACCTTGTCACCAATTTCTCTCAGCCGGTTAATGATTTTTTGCGAAAGCAGTGTTTTACCCACTTTATCCTGTGTACTGTAAACCAATATTAAAAAGGGCGATTGATCAGTTTTTATCACCTGTTTATTTAAGAAAAGCTTGATATTTTGAATGATGATGTCGATTAAACGGTTGTTGATAAACACAAGCTCATGCGCTTTGCCTTTTGAAGTAATCAACGGGAAAGCCCCGGCCAGTTTCATGTTTGTTTCTTTTACTACCCGGGCCGGATTCTTCATCGAAGAATCGAAATATTCCAGTACAAGGATAATAAAGACCACTAAAAGAAATCCAAATACGGCTGCTGCCAGCACGATGACTTTCGATTTGGAAGGATTTGCCTGGATGGGGAAGAAAGGAGCATCAACAATTTTTATATTGGTTGCCATTTCTTCGTTTTGTTGTTTCATCTTGGCAATGTTCAAACTTCTTAACAGCTCAAGATACGATTGTTCGGCTACTTTTATCTCGCGTTCTATGCGGGTCAGCATGGCTCCCAATGGGGCGAACTTTTGATAAGTTCTTACAAAATCAAGTTTGCGTTGTGCCAATACAACAAGTGCAGCACGTGCTTCCACATAGGCCAGTGTGTTTTGCAACCATTCATCGAGCAACGACTTAATGGGCATTCCTTGTGTGGAATGACCGTACAGGAAAAGTTGGTCGACATAAAGTTTTAAGTCGTTGCGAAGTTTTAATTGTCGTTGCTTCAGGCTTTCAATTTTATCGGTGATACGCTCATCGTAATCGGCGGCTAACTCGTTAATGATAATTTTTTCAGTTACGTCTGAGAGTTCCTTTTTCATTTGATTAATTTCATCGCTCTTCAGGTAAATACTATCGCGAGCGGTGAGGTTAAGTTCCAGTTCGCGCAGCGAAGCGCTTGAAGCGGAAAGTCTGATTTGCTCATTTTGATAGAACAGATCCAAATCTTCCTTTTGTTCAGCAATGAACTTACTCTGTTCGTTGTAATTGATAATGTTGTTTTTCTTGTTGAATTTCAATAATCTGTCTTCTGCCGCCTGAAGTTTCCTGTCGGCTGAATCTACCTGGCGCTCGAAGTATTTAACTACCAAATCGGTTTCGTTGGCACGCAACGATTTGTAGTTTTTCATGAATACTTTTGAAAGTATCTTTAAAGTTTGCTGGCAAATGCCGGGATCGTCTGAAGTATAGATAAGCCTTACCAGGTCACTGTTATTGATGCGGTAAATCTGAATTTGGGCAATACTGCTTTCACTATAATGTTTATTCTCCCCATAATGTAACAGACCATAAATAAAGTTTGTATCGCTTGAGGTATAATACCTGGTCATATTGATCACCGTTTTTTCATAATCCTCCGCATCAACGCCAGGTGGCACAATGGGATCTTTTTCAAAAACCGAAAGGGTAGAATTTAAGTTGTAGTTATCGTAATCGACATTTGGTTCCTCATTGGCGGTCACAGGTTGATCGGTAGTGGTGCTCGACATGAGGCTGGGAGATACTTGTTTCACCGCGTAGTCATACGAATAACTGTCAGTATTGCTCATCAGCGTTTCTTCGATGAGTAAGGTTTCACCAGGTATTAATGCCCGGTTGGTGAGGTTATTGATTTCGCGGAGCTTTGTAATGTTGAGGCCGTACTTTTTTGCAATGGAATAGAGATTTTCCCCGGGTTGTACCAGATGGCTTTTGAAATCTTTATTATCATCGGGCTCAACGGGCATTTCCTCTTTTTCAATACCTGTGTTTACATCAGCAGTGTTTTCAATGGGCACATTACTTCTGATTTTTTCTTGTGCCGCGTAATTCCGTTTTTTGCTGATTTCCTTTTCAAGTGTATTGATTTCGCGTTCAAGCGAACGGATTTGTTCTTCTTTTTCGCGTTCAACACCAGATTTATTATTTTTTATAACCAGGTCTTTGATCCGCTTTGGCATATATGCCTGTAACCTGTCGTAGTTTTGGTTGCTGATGTATTGGGCATTGTGGTGTTCAAGGGATAAATCCTGCGAAAGAAGCCGCAGAGAGGTTTCAATAATGGTCTGTCTGGACTTAAGCAGGTTGATCATGTTATCGAATTGAGCACTGGTGCTAAAAAAGTCAGTGGGTCGTTGGGTGGTCGACTCGATGGAATATCCGGTGGTAATCCCGGTGTAGATCACGGCTTCTGATTGGTATACTTTGGCTTGGTTCCGGGTAAAATAAAAAGTAAATACTGCCAATAAAATGGGTACAGCAATTAACATCAACATGTTGCGCTTCAAAAGTGTTAATATTTGAACTAAATCCATCTTATATCAATTACCTTAGTACATTAATTAAGTTAAACCGGATTCCGGTAATGACCTCCAGGATTTGATAGAGTTTATTAAACTCAGCAATAACCTGTTGGTATTCAACTGCTCCACGGGTTTGAATTTCTTTTAAACGGGTATATTCAGCTGTGGTTATTTCACCGTTTAGGAACTCATTTTGAGCCATTTGCATCTGTGTCATGGTAAATGACTGGTAATCATTATATATTCTGATCTGGTTTTGGGCACTTACCAAATCGTTGTACACGGTGATCACCCTTTCCTGTAAGAACCTGCGGTTTATTTCTTTTTGTGTAAGCGATATTTCAATCCATTTTTTCTGCTTTTTTATGCGGTTTCTTCTGTCAACAAGTGTGGCGATGGGCATTCTTACGTAGAAGCCAACAGCGTAGTTGTCGCGTATGGATTGTGAATTATAATACCTGTCGACCCGGGTGATTTCATCCTTGTCCCAATAATCCCATTTACCTAAGTTCACATCCAGGTTCAAACTTAAGGCTTCCATCCATTCACGTGCAGCCGATATTTGTTCATAATAATAGTAATCAGCCTTCAAATCCTCATATTTCAGGTCTGGTGAATTATATCCTGCCGAATCTACCAACACTCTTAAAGGAGGCAATCGTTTGGTAATGTCATCGGTTATCGGGTTAAAATATTTAGTAGTATCAACGTTGCTTTTTTGTGCATATAAGCCTGCTGTATTGAATAACAGATAAATGAGTAATGCCATACCGACGGACATTATTTTATTATTCATTTCTATACCCCTGTTTGTTGATAATATGTTCCTTAAAGTGCGCAAACTACGATTTTTTTTTATTAATTCAAATGGTGCAATTTTGAGTTATCCTTTTTTTTTTAACAATTAATTTAAACATTTTCTTTTTGAAGTAACGCGGGTATTGTTCTGAGAATTAACTTGATATCTCCCCAAAACGAATAGGTGGTGGCATATTGATTGTCCAGTGCCTTCCGTTCATCCTCCGACATCACCCCTTTTTTACCTCTGAGTTCTACCTGCCACAAGCCGGTAATCCCGGCAGGGCCCATAAACCGTGCACTCCAATCATCCGAAGTCAGCAACTCTGCTTCATACAGGGGAAGAGGACGGTTTCCAACAATGGACATGTCTCCTTTTAATACATTGATCAATTGAGGTAGTTCATCAATTGAAGTATTTCTGATGAAATTCCCTACTTTGGTAACCCTTGGGTCGTTTTTAATTTTGATAAAAGTCGAAACGGCCTGTTTTTTCTTCTCTTTATGATACCAATATTCGCAAATTCTGGCTCCTTTATAATAAAGCAATGAAGAGCAATATTCGCCTTCGGGTAGTTTTGCACACCGCGGGCAGGCTGTTATTTGAATATCATCATCCGCTTTGGCCTCGTGTACCTTATATTGGCTTAGGTGGGCTAAATCTTTTAATCTGGCGTCGGCATCCAGTCCCATGCTTCTGAATTTAAGAAATCCAAAAATTTTATAGGCCGTTCCTACCCGTTGCGATTTGTAAATAACCGGGCCTTTCGATTCGAGCCGGATGGCAATCATCACGATGATAAACAAGGGGGAAAGGAAAAGAAGCGCCGTTAGTGATACCGCGATATCAAACGCGCGCTTGATAAAAGGGATCTTATATTCTTTAAAAGCGGCATCAGGCTTCTTCCCCAGATCTATCTCGGCATAGTAACGTTTAAAAAACCGGACCCGTGTTATGATATTCCGGACGTTGAATGGGAATACATAGATATCGTCAACAATGCTTTTTTCCTTAAAAGCCTTCCTGATGAGGGTATCCTCCTTTTCAAAGAGAAACAGAATGAATGGTGTTCGGGTTTGATTGGGAAGGCTCTTGATCATTTTACCAACCTCCATACCATTCATCCCGGGCATCAAAGCCTCACATACAATCACATCAGGTACTATGTTTTGTATGTATTCCATGGCCTTGAGTCCGCTGATCAATTGAGTTACACTGAAATCATCGGGATGGCTCTTAAAGGCTTCCAAAGCTTCAGGATTTGATCCTATATAGAGTAGGTTAAGCAACGAATGAATTTATTTGAGTTATAAACGTCTTCTGATGATCAGGTTTTCTATCCTGATAGCCAATTCTTCCGGGTTGAAGGGTTTTACCAGGTAATCATCGGCTCCTGACCTCAGACATTTAACACGCTCCTTGCTACTTTCTATCCCGGAGAGCATGATCATAGGGATGTGTTTAAAAAATCCGCTCGCTCTCACTTCATCAATAAATTCGTAACCATCCATGTTTGGCATTTGAATATCGGCAACAATTACGTCCGGCATATTGCCTTCTTCAAGGTACTTAAGTCCCTCAAATCCATCGTTTCGGGTAACCACGGTAAACTTTTTGCTGAGGTAATTGTCGAGTAACAACCGGATACTCATTTCATCATCAATCACAAGAATTGTATTCTTCATACCATTTAATTTGGTTATGGTGTCAATAGCTGGCCTTACATTGGCAGTAAAACAAAAATAGGTAATTATTTCTTTCGCCGGCAGGCTTTGTATAAAGTTATTTACAAGGAAAGGTTAATAAACGGGAGAGGTTGGATGGGAGGTTGAAATGCCAATGAACATGCTTGTTCATTCCGACCGCCGAGAGGCCTGCCTACGGCAGGAATCCCCCAGGAACTTGTCTGTCATTTCGACCGCAGGGAGACCTACCTACCGTAGGCAGGAATCCCCCAGGGACGGGATTATCTCATCCCTTGGGGATTTCTCAGCGCAAGCGCTATCGAAATGACAGGGTTTTGTTTTAGAGTTAGTGCTGGTTTGAAACATCGACCTTTTTCCCGGGGGATTCCTGCCTACGGAGGTAGGTTGGTCTCACCGCAAGCGGTATCGAAATGAGAGGGTTTTGTTTAAGGGTGATCCTATCAGGTAAAATAAAAAAGCCCGATCCGAACTAACGAACCGGGCTTTAAAACTAAACCCAATTTCTATAAAGAGTGTACTTAACCTATTGGATAATAACCCTTTTTGTTATGATACCATTGTTGGTAGTTAACTGAATAAAGTAAGTACCTGGTATTAAACTGTTGACGTCCATCTGTTGATGTTGTGTATTAACGGGGATGTTCGAAATCAGCGCTCCATATACATTGTACATGTGTATCTGGTTAATGGTATTTACCGATTCAATATTCAATATGCTTTTTACAGGATTAGGATATACCCTGACAGAGTTGTTGATTTGATTTTCATCAACCCTTACAATACCTCTGGTTACATGGGCATAGCTAAATTGAAGGAGGCCTCCGGGGTAGTTAACACCTGTGTAACATGCATCGTTGACATTAACCATAGCAAATCCAACTGAATAGTCAATGTTTTCTGAAACATCCCAGGCGCGCAATTCAATGGGCGACCCCACTGCATAACCACCCTCTACTCCTTCATTAAAGGTATTCAGGTCGTTTTGCCATGGATCCTCAGAATCGATGACCATTGAACCAACCAGCACTCCATTGCTGAAAGCAGCAATTTCATCACCTATTTCAAAGTCATCAGTCTCAATGTAGATGGTATAAGTCCATGTGGCTGCATTACCTCCTGTAAATATAAAATGCTCAGGATCCATTCTAACTGACCGGTTGGTAGTTGATTTGGTGGCTACTGCCGGGTATGTCAGGGTAGCTGCATCATGCATTTTAACTTTATAACCTTCAGTTGGCGAGAGGGTTCCAATATTATCTACCCAGGCTCCATTGTCGTGATGTAACCGGTTGCCATCGCTGTCCATTACCCAATCTAAGTCTTCGAAAATGCCTGCAAAGGCAGTCATGGCGTCATCATAGTCAGCTGGATCAACCTGATACTCATACGGGAAATAAGGCACATATGAAAAGCCAACTGGTAAGCTAATTGGATTGTTTTCGGGTTTTACAAGATAACCTTCCATGTCAAATGTATATGAAGGTGGGGCGACAGGAGCATAATTGATTAAAATTTGGTAACCTTTTAAAAGTTCCCAAACATAAGGTTGAGGTGTCCAGACTCCTCCAGAATAATGTAAATTTAACCCGGCATCATCTTCTACCCAACTTGAAAAATAATTATCCTTAAAATTATATGTAAATGTAGTGTTACTCAATAAATCTAACATATCATTAGCAGATTTTTCAATCGATCTTCCAATAAAGTAGAAACCTTGAGAAGGATAGTCGTAGGTCATGGTAACCAGAGTTCGTGCACCCAGTGTTACATTCAGGGTTTTAACTTCATTTTGAGTGACTACAACATCTTGTGCGAGGTAAGTATCATAGCCCGTTTTGGTAAACCTAACGTTATAGGTGCCAGGGTCTATTGGCCAGAAAGTATAATCGCCAGAACCATCAGTTGTTTGGGGGGTACCAATAACTACATTGGTATACCTATTTAATATTTCTACCAAAACACCATCAACAGTTCCATTATTATCGCTTACTGTACCACTTAGTTCTCCCGGAACAGTTGGCCAATATATATTGAGATAACTAACCGGGTTCGTAATTACACTAACATCAGGGAAAAGTGTATCATGGTAGGTGCCCACGCCCTCGTTAAAGAAAAAGTTGAGAGGCACATCATATTGATGCTGATGACTAATATCCCAGGCCCTGAACTGCATCCTATGCCCTGCCACAAAACCTGGTCCGGTAGTTAAAGTACCAAAAGCTTTGAGCACATTGGTAGCTGAGTGCTGCCAGTCGGCTATATTCTCCAAGCGCAAAGTTCCTACCAATACGTCATCACCAGGAGTACCAGGGTCAGGATCAATTCCCAGATCATAAATAGCAATTTCATCGTAGGGCAACAGGCTATTGGCTCCAAACTTGGCCATTTCGATATGAATGGACCAAAGGCTATTGGGGTCACCTGTTACTGGATCCCAATTGGGGTCGGTATTAATTGGCAACAGGTTAAAGTTAAGCTCCTCGGTATACTCAGGATAAAAAGTATGATCCTCAACTATAAAATCATCGTATCCTATACTTGACACTTTAATGTCATAAACACCAGCGTAATAGCCAAAGTTGGAATAGCTTCCTCCAGTATAAGGGGTGGTGATTGGAGGAACAAAGGATGTCCCATCCGCATGCAGCAATTCAAAAACAACTTCATCAATAATTAAATCAATTGTTGTAGCATCAAATATTTCACCGGTGATATAACCGCGAACGATATCAAGAGTGTAATCTTTGTTTTCTGTAGGTGTATTAGGTATAAATGAAATAATTTGCTCATTTGTTTGGGAGATATATCCGGGATAGGAATATGTAAATCCCCAGGTTCCATCTGGAATATTCTCAATTAAATAGGCTCCCGTTGCATCTGTGTTGTCTTTGTATTCAGTACCATCAATGGTTACCGTTACCAAAGCACCCTCAAGTGGTTGTACCGGATTACCCAGAACATTACCTGTAACCACACCTGATAAGTCATTTGTGGTGTTTAAATAAACGTCTTGGTTGTAACTACCAGGGTCAGCCTTAACCGTAATATCAAAAGTTTCATTTGTTAAAGTTGCATGGGCTACCGTAACCGTATAATCATAGGGTTGGGTACTGCCTGCTTCACCTGCAAATAGATTTAATGTATAGGTACCGTTATTGTTGTTTGTAGCAACATACCCCCCAGAGGATACGGTAGCCTGCAAAACATTAGTTAACACGTCACTGGTATTATAATACTGGACATGTATATCGACAGTTGCCTCAGTTGGAATACTTGTGTTAACGAAAGTCAGGTTCGTATAGCAATAGCTATAAGCTCCTTCCGCCGGGAAATAGGCACCATAGGTGGTGGCAGTGGCTTCAATGTCACTGGTGGGTGCATACCACTCATTGTGGAAATCAATGTCCATGCCATCTCCCCAAGTCCAGGCATTGTACACTGCGTCAGCACTTACATCAAAGTATGATAACATAAAAGCTTGTCCGGGAGTGTAAAGAGGTACTCCATCCTCGTTGTAACTGTACGCAATTAAAAGACAGTCAGTCCAATCGTTGAGTGATGGTACTTTTGTAAGTGTTAACAAGCCGGCTAACGTGCCGCCATTAAACACAGCAATTTGATCACCAATTGCCGGGGTTCCAGTTGGGAGCGTAACCCCATAAACAAAAATTTGGAGCAGTGGTTGTCCGCCATCTCCGTGAGGATTGGTCCAGCCGGGGTTTGTTGCATTCACACTGACACTACTCGTGAACAGCATCAATGCAAATAAAAATGTAAAAAATTTAGTAAATGTTTTCATAGGTATTAAGGTTTAGTGTTTACGTAAATTAATTATTTTCAGGCTGCTAATATATATCTATTCCAAATAATAAATACATTTATTTAAACCCGCCAAATATAAGACATATTTTGTTAACAATCAAGTTCATGCTCCATTATTATTAACACCTTTTTCAGGTTTACTATGCAAAGATAAATGATGGTTTTTGAAAGTATTGGAAAAAATTAACCAAGCAAATGATTTATAGATATTTACAGCAATATTTTCTAGTGCAAAAAGAAGTGTTTTATCCTGACTGTTTTGTATGGTTGTTAACCAAATATTACACGCAACCCCTGGGCATTTTCATTCTCGTAATAATTTTTTGGCGACAGTCCGGAGAACCCTTTAAAATCGTTGATCAAATGCGACTGGTCGTAATAATTGCACTCAAAGGCTATTTCAGGCCAATTCACCTGGTTTTTCTGCTGGATCAATTCAATTACTTTAATAAATTTGTTGAGCCGGTGGATGAGCTTGGGCGGGAATCCCACCTTTTGGTTAAATAACGTAATCAGGTGTTTATTCGATATATTTGCACTTTCGCACAGGTCTTTAATGGAGGTAGGTGATCCGCTCACTTTTACATTGGCAATGGCATAATCCACGATGTCAGAAGATTTACTTTTTATATCCACTTTTTTCAGGAAATACTGGTTGAGTAATATCCTGATCTGCTCCTCACTCGTTGCGTCCACCAGCATTTCCCTCAACCGTTCTGATTCGCCGTTGAGCACATCGTGCAGGTTGATGATTTTATCACTGAAGTCCATCATGGGTAATTTTAGGAAATGGTAGGCGCCTCCTTGTTTGAATTTTATTCCAATCAGGTGTGTTTCAGTGCTTTCTTTTATCAGATAATACTTTTTATGGGCACCAACGATCAGGTTATTTGATAGTTCGGTGTAATCACCCTGGTTATCAGAGATGCTGATTGGGCTGCCAATATTGAAAATAACGCTGGTGGTTCCGTCCGGTAGTATTTTTACGCTGCTGACATCATTTTTTTCAATCCAATAATATTCGATGGTTTTATTTAAGCAGGGATGTGGATCTATTTTGGTAATCATGACCGTGTGAATTGGTTAATATTTTACAAGCTGAACATGATAGCACCAATACAAGGCCAAAAGTCGTTAAATATTGATATACAATATAATACAATAAATTTGGAGATTATTGATAAGCTTGTTTTCCAAATTTGAAACGAATAAATCTGATTTTGGGAATTGGGATTTTAGGATAGGAGAGGGATTAAAAATGAATATCGAACTGCCTTCGGTGTTAGAAAGGGCTTAAAATTGAATATCGAATATCGAACAAGGAATGATGAAGTTGGAAGTGGATTCATTACTTCGACATTCAGCATTCGTTAATCGGCGTTCGGTATTCAAAAAGGACTTAAAATTGAATATCGAATTCCCTCCATGCCTCCGTGCCTCCATGCCTACGGCAGGTAAATCGGTAGTCAAGCTATCGAACAAGGCCTGCCCGCCTCTGGCGTGGAATGATGAGGGCATGGGGCGTGGGGCGTGGGGCGGGGAGGTGGTTCCTAAAATTATTAAAGTATTTCCGCTCCCTGCTCCCGTGCTCCTTACCACTACGCTCAAAGGACGAGTACAACCTGAACCGTGCTGCTTAAGTCAGACTCAGGTGTAATCTTCCAGGTTGCAAACAAGCCTGAATCGAACGATTAAAAACCCATATTAAATCAAATGATGTCGAATTTGCTTTATATTTGTAAATATTAAAATCTTAAAGGTCATGGATGTTATAGAATTAAGAACCGACTTACACAATATGATTGATAAAATATCTGACAGCAACATTTTACTAGCAGTTAAAACCTTATTGTCAAGCAATAATTTAAATCAGACTGACTGGTGGGAAACTATAAATGAAACTGAGCGGGCTGAAATAGAGCAAGGTATCAACGAAGCTGAAAGGGGAGAGGTTATCCCGCATGAAGAAGTAATGGAAAAATATAAAAAATGGCTTTAAAAATACGCTGGTCAAAAAGTGCTGAACAAGGTTATGCCAATATAGTTTCCTATCTTGAAGAAGAATGGACAGAAAAGGAAGTCAGTAAATTTATTAGGGAAACCAGTCATTTTTTTGAATTGCTAAAGAAGAATCCTAATATGCTTCAAAAATCGATGAGTCATAGAAATTTGTATCGTGGACCAATTAATAGATTAACCATATTGACATATCAATATAATCCAATTAAGAATGAAATAATTCTGGTGAACATTAGAAGTTCCAGAAAAAATCCTCTGAAATAAATCCGATTACCCTCAAGCACGGGGGGTGAATCAAAAGATTATGGGTCTTATTCTTTTTCATTGAAGAAAAACGGCTTCCTTCAACAATCAACAGCTCCTGACTTCCTGCTCCCAGCTCCCTTTACTTCTTCAAGTGCCTGTCCATCTCTCGTTTATCGTCTTTTTCCTTCAGGTTTTCGCGTTTGTCGTAAAAATGCTTTCCTTTGGCCAGGGCAATTTCCAGTTTGGCCAATCCCTTTTCGTTGATAAACAAGGTTACAGGAACAATGGTCATGCTTTTTTCTTTCACTTTGATGTTTAGTTTTTTCAACTCGCGCGCGGTAAGCAGGAGTTTTCTATCGCGCTTGGCCAGGTGGTTGTTGTAGGTTCCATAGCTGTATTCGGAGATGTGCATTCCCCTGACGAACAATTCTCCACCTTCAAAAACACAAAAAGAATCTGCCAGGTTGGCCTTCCCATTGCGCAACGATTTAATCTCTGTGCCTGTGAGCACGATACCAGCCACCAGACGCTCGATGAGAAAATACTCCCACGAAACGCGTTTATTCTTTATTTTAATCTTGTTGTCCATACTAATTTCAGTGCGCCAAAATTAAGGAAATTGTTGGTGTGGTTTCTCTGTGATTGAAATTAAAGAGAATGATCTTGTTTTAGGTTCTTGTGAATCCTCACTTCAGGCCGAATTGTATGTGTTCCCCTTATTCACCCATAGATGGAAACTGTTGTGCATACTACGTAAAAGCCAATATTATAATCTATTAAGAACTCCTTAATTAGTGAAAACGGTCAACGCAATTTAGGCATCAACAGTCTCAGCCTTCGTTCTTTAGACTTCTTCGGTCTTCCCTGCCGACCGGATTTCCTGCCGAAAGCATGGAGGCATGGTAGGCAAGTCGCTTTCGTCAGCCTCCGCTGTCGCTCCGGCTGCCTCTATACCAATGACAACTTTTGGTAAAATACTGTATATTAGGTTGGTGCAAAAATGGAGGTTATCAATTCCTGGGGGATATCTCATCCGCAAAAAGCGGATTTCGATATGACAGGTCGGTGCTTTTGGTTTTGTCATCATACTATGTGCGCCCCCTTTTCCGGGGGAGTTGGGTATCGAAATGACAGGGTTTTTCTTGGGGGGATTCCTGCCCGCCGGATTTCCTGCCGATTTACCTGCCGGTATTCTATGGTTAAAGCAAATAATTTTCTCATAAGTTTTTAACATTCTTACTTAAAATATCTTACTGTATTAACATAAGGAGTTTCTCTTTCCACG